>Ga0307422_1000051_pt1 | contig 59212 bp, 57 predicted proteins | sample SalMarWE160290MG_FD_202153 | JGI IMG/M metagenome (GOLD analysis project Ga0307422, IMG submission 202153) | Salt marsh sediment microbial communities from the Plum Island Ecosystem LTER, Massachusetts, United States - WE1602-90 | ecosystem: Environmental > Aquatic > Marine > Intertidal zone >...
ATAGACCACATTGCCCTTCGCCCTGGTTACTCGTAGTGGTCTGCTCATAGGTGAATGCCCGTGCTTTACCGCAGTAAATAAAGGCATTCTTGAAGCAAGGAGGCAAATACTCACTGCATCTGTCGCTACCATATCATCCGAGAATACAAAGGTCCTCTCAAATTGCATATCATCGCCAGCGCACCCACCAACAAGTTTTATTTTTTTATGAAGCACCTGTTCAAAAATATAAGATGCCAGCATTGTTATCTCCTCTCCCACTCCAGCTAATCCATCAACAAGGAGGACTACAGTAAAGTAGGGATAGCTTTCTATATTATCAGGCAGCTTTGCTGCAATTTCTTTTATTGCTGCCTCTGGATTCTGTTTTACGCCTTCAGCGATGGCAGTAAATATTTTAATATCATCCGAGGAAAGTAAGCCCACAGCTACGCTTCCCCTTTCAACTTTTTCTTCAGTAAATTCACCTGCTGAAGAAGCCCCAATTAAAGGTGCATTATTGGTAGATCCTCTTACTGCATCTACTACTTCTCTATAGTCATACTTAGCCGAAGAATAGACTATGGATAGATCAACTCTATTTCCCTCTAATTTCTCTTTTGCTTCCAGGATGGCTTTTTTAGCTGCCACAGCGCTGTTTTTACTCTTGCTTAAACCAGTCGATAATTTAGTCCCTACTTTGATTACCTCCTTCCTTATAATACAATTCTAATAGTAAGTGACTTTATTTAAGTATTTCATCATTCCATTCATAAAAATACCAAATATACAGCAATCTATCTTTTGAAATGTTATTGATTTTCCCCTTTAATTATTATATGATAAATTATGAAGAAAATCAAGACCTCCTGGATGCTAACTAAAATCTTGATGGGATAAAGATTACTCTCGATAAGACGTTACTATTTATCTTTCCAGTTCCACCATTTCAAAAGTTCAGGATCATGTACGCTGTTCGATGCAAAATACACTGCGCAGCGAAAAACATAGAGAACACAGCGGTCAACTCTCTCACCCTTAATATCACAGAGCTTTGAATATAATTCTTCAGGGTCCTGGTCTCCTAGATCCATTATGGAATGACAACCCAACTTCCATAAATCTTTTAGAGTTTTTTTACCTACACCAGGAATGCACTGTAAATCCTTTTGAATAGATTCCTTTGTTAAGCTCGGCTTTACCACTTCCGTTTATAATATCAATCTCTTTTACTTTCTAAGAAGACCGCCAAAGAATCCACCAATTAGTCCAAGAAAACCATAGTAGAGTAAAGCAATAAAAATGCTGCCCCCTGCAAAAGCTCCAAGAATTGCTCCCAATATCGCTCCTGGTGGGCCGCCGAAGATTCCACCCCATACACCACCAATACCTGTAAAGAAAACAGTGGCAAGTATACCAGCTATCGTACCACTAAGAAAACCAGCCAGTGAACCACTTCCCTTTCCCCGTACGATTAGCCCGGCAATAAAACCAGCAATTATGGCTCCAAGTACAGGGATACTCTTCAATATGACCATTGCAATGGCTCCAACTAAAACAGCCCAGAATAACATAATACCCCCTTTTTTAAGCTTCTTTCACGCAACTATTCCTTCCTATTTTTTACTACCTTTTGATTCCGCACAAGTACAAAAAGGTTTTTTGTATTATATACTACTAATACATATCAGAAAAGGGAAGTCAATAGGATCTGTGTTAATCTGTGCCTAAAGTTGTGGTGAGTGGGGATGTATTTTACACTTAAGTAAAGTTATGAGTCTTATTTTTCATTAACTCCTTTAAACTTTATAAGGGAATATAGGGTTTTATATCAAGAACTGGTGTTTCATCTATTACATCGACATCTCGAATATAGAGTATTCTACCTTCGACCCTATCAAGGCGTACTATAGATAATCCAATTGGATTGGGTCGATTGGGTGACCTTGAAGCAAAAACTCCGCGTAATTTGTCTTCCATAGGTGGTCTAACCTTTAATGGTTTAGTATTTGATTTATGGAAATGACATATCAGAATAATATGAGAATATTTTTCAATATCTATGAGTCCTTCCTCATATTCAGGGAATATCTCAACAGTCGCCTCAATATCCCGTCCATAGGCAGGCTGACGAGGTGCATTGTCCGTTTTTTTTAACGGTGAATGGACAATCCCTATAGGTTTATACTTTATTTCCTTCATTATTTACCGCTCCTCTTTAAAATTTTCCTCCCTCGTTCTCCCGGATATTCTCAGTCAATATTAAAAGTTTGCTTATTCTTGCATTTTCTTTTATATTTAACCCATTCTCACCTACATGGAGTATTGTTCTAATACAACCAGATTCTCCGATTATGAGCGTCGGATGATAGGCTCCATTCATGATAAGCCTCTTTGCTGGCTGAATGATTATAATATCTCCTTCTGGAATTGAATCCTTTAATTTCTCGTTGTATTCAATAAGATATTCCCCTTCTCCTAACTTCCACCATCCATATTTATCATTGACAGAACGTTTCCCCGGACTGATTTCTGCTATTTCACACTCCTTATGTTCACCTCCTCCAAAATCAATATTTCCCCTCTCCCTAAAACTAAATACCTTTTTTACCGTGATGTGTGCTCCATCCTCTAAAACCTGTTTGTCTTTATAAATGATATCTTTTAGAAAATTTACTATATCGCGTCCCTGTCTTTTCCCCATTCCTACCTCCTTTTTAATATATTATACAATAGAAAGAACGAAGAGAAAATCAAGGCGACTGAAATAAAAGTTAAGCGGGCTTTCTTTTTTTTATCCTGGTGTCTTTGATAGAGATTAAATAGTGGTGCGGATGCGGAACGGGAGTTTAATATCCTATAACCAATTGACAAAGGGATAAGGAAGTAATATACTGGATTTAAATTGTTAACCAGATAAACACTGAAAATATAAGGAGGCAAAATGAAAGGATGGATGATTGTTTTACCTATAGTGATATTATCGTTGTCCCTACCAGCATTGGACCAGCTGGAATATGCAAAAACGCAGAAGGATATCGTTGTAATTGAGACAGATTTCGGCAACATAGAGTTTGCGTTATTTATAGATGTGGCCCCAAAGAATGGAAAGAATATTATCAAGTTGGTAGGGGAAGGATTCTATAATGGTGTCACCTTCCATCGCGTTATACCTAATTTTGTGATTCAAGGAGGCGACCCGAACACCAGGGATGATGATCCTTCCAATGATGGTTATGGAGGTCCGGGTTACTATATAAAGGATGAAATTACACAGGATTTACAACATCTTACAGGAACAGTAGCAATGGCAAAAGCGAAACCGGATGAAAATGGTTCTCAGTTCTACATCTGCCTGAAGAGATTAAAATCCCTTGACGGTAAATACACAATCATTGGGCAGGTAATAAGCGGAATGGAAACCGTAAATAAAATAGCTCTGGTAGAGACAGATAGAAATGACCGCCCTTTAAAGAATGTTGTTATGAACAAGGTTCATATGAAGGAGAAAGAAGGGAAAAGCGAAAAAGAAAATAACGAAGAAAAGCCAAAGACACAGTAATAAAAAATGGGGGGAAAATGCTATTACTAAAAAATGGAGAAGTACATACACCTGATAAGGTCAAAAAGAACTGTGACATTCTTATAGACAAGGGTAAAATTGTTAAGGTGTCTCCGAACATTAAAGCAAAGGATGCAGAGGTAATTGATGTATCAAAGAAAATAGTAATACCTGGATTGATAGATGCACACTCTCATGTGGGTATATATGAGGAAGCCATAGGTGAACCTGGTGCGGATGGTAATGAAATGACCGACCCGGTAACCCCACATCTTAGAGCAATTGATGCTATAAATCCTGCTGATCTCGGTTTCAAGGATGCATATATGGGCGGAATAACCTCTCTAATGACGGGTCCTGGCAGTGGTAATGTAATAGGTGGGCAGAACCTCATTGTCAAGACAGCAGGCTCTCCGATAATTGATGATCGGGTCGTACTGGATCCAGCGGGTATGAAAATGGCCCTCGGGGAGAATCCTAAAAACGTTTACAGTGAACAGAAGAAGAGCCCTTCTACAAGGATGGCAAATGCATCACTCATAAGGGAAGCGCTTAAGAAAACAAAAGAATATATCGCTAAGAAAGAAGACAGAGATGATAAAGAAAATAAGGGTCCTGAATTTGATGCAAAGTTAGAAGCACTATCCAAGGTTATAAAAAAAGAGATACCAATACGTGGACACGCACATCGCGCAGATGATATTGTCACTTTTATAAGAATAAGAGACGAATTTGGTGTTAACCTCGTTATAGAGCATGGAACTGAATCTCATTTGATTGTTGATTTTATAGCAAAGAAAGGTGTTCCCGTTGTAGTTGGACCCTCCCTTACTGCACGAGTTAAGGTTGAACTAAAAGAGATAACATTTAAAACTCCAAAAATCCTTTACGAAAATGGTATCCTCTTTGCAATAATGACAGATGCTCCTGTCCTCCCTATTAATTCGCTACCGCTCATGGTGGGTTACTCGATAAAAGAAGGAATCCCCTGGGAAGAAGGCCTTAAGGCGGTAACCTCAAATGCTGCGAAAATTTGTGGAGTATCTGATAGAATTGGCAGAATAAAAAAAGGCATGGATGCTGATATAGCAGTCTTTGAAGGGGATCCATTCTCAATTAAAGGTAGATGCACACTCACAATTGTGGATGGCAAAGTAGTAAACAACTAGTGTAAGGGATAGATAACCAAGTTTCATAGGGGTATGTTTATCAGTAAGTCAATAAAAATGCGGAAGAGGGGATTTGAACCCCTACGGCTTTAAAGCCACTGGACCCTGAACCCAGCGCGTCTACCAGTTCCGCCACTTCCGCTTTAGATTAAATAATATTTAATGATTCCTTACTGTCAAGTGGTGTTAGAAATAGTTGTTATTAATAAAAATAAAAGTCACGTGTTATTGTTAGATTAAATGGCATATACTGTTAGCCATTCGGACTTGCCACACGAAAAGACGCGGTCAATTTACCCGGCGAGTAAATTGCCGCTCGGCTCTCGGGTTCGCTTCCATGAGATTGAAATCTCATGAACCATGCTTGCTCACCCCCCGAGACGCGCATCGGAGCAGTAAGTCCTCTGGTTTTGATTCCTAAAGGCTGATTATATTTCTATGTGACATATTGATTCGGAATAATAGTGGTGTTAGAAATAGTTTTATATAAAAAGAATGGATACAAAAACGCTGATAAAGGAAAAAGCAAGAGAAATTGGGTTTGACCTTGCGGGGATAACTGTTCTCTCTCCATCTAAATACGGGGAAATGTATGAAAATTGGCTCAAACATGGCATGCATGCTGATATGGATTATTTAAAGAGAACAAATGAGGTCAGGCTTTCCCCATTATTAAAATTTAGTTGGGCAAAGAGCATTGTGATGGTGGGTGTAAATTATTATCAGGGCCCACTACCCAACCTTAAAAAGGGAGAGGTTCGGATATCTCGATACGCAATAGCAAGGGATTATCATCTTGTCTTAACAGAAATGCTTAAAGAACTTTCCTTGTTTATAAACTCAAAAACAAAAAGCAGACGAACAAAATATTACACGGATACAGGACCTATTATGGAAAAAGAATTAGCGGAAAGAGCAGGTCTTGGATGGATAGGGAAAAATACCCTCCTCATAACAGAGGAGTTTGGCTCCTGGGTTTTCCTTGGAGAGGTACTCCTGGACATTACCTTAAAGCCTGATAAACCCTCTATAGATAGATGCGGGGATTGCAAATTATGCCTGGATTCCTGCCCCACAAATGCTATAATCAAACCGCACTGCCTTAATGCCAACCTTTGCACTTCTTATCAAACCACAGAGAACCGAAGGGATCTGCCTGATTGGTTCCCTTCTATAGGAAACCCTTTCATATTTGGATGCGATATCTGCCAGGAAGTATGTCCCTTCAATAGAAATGCAAAAATAACAAATATAAAAGACTTCCTACCACAAAAACCCCTTATAAATCCGAATATTGAATACTTAGATAGGTTATCCAGAGATAAATTTAAAAGCATTTTTAGAGAAACCCCGATAGAATGGGCGGGATGGGATATATTCACGAGAAATGTAAGGGCATTTTCTAAAAAGGCTAAAAGGGCTTGACTTTTAATGCCCACCCACATATCCTAATCAAAAAAGGAGGTACATATGAAGAAATTGTGGTTTCTACTCATACCCTTGTCTTTTGTTTTAGTATCCTGCACCGGAGAAGTGCCAAGTGGTAAGTTAACACAATTGCAGGAACAGATAGACCAGATCGCAAAGAAATTAGAGGGTGGTGAAGGATTACAAGCAAAGGGAGAGACCACTGATATCGAAGATGTCATTAAGGACCTTAACAACGACATAGATAAGCTCCAAAAGAAAGTTGACGAACTCGATAAAAAGATTGCTGACCTGGATTCAAGATATAAATCTCACGTTAAGAAATACCACCAATAAGATACCATAGATATAAGGAGGGATAAATGAAAAGATTAACATTACTATTGGTTATTGCTTCTTTATTGATAGTTGTGGGCTGCAGTGAAGAAGTAGAAGCAATAAATCCTCCCAGCAATCTGGAAATAGTAGAGGCGGATGGTCTCGAGATTACAATAGGCTGGGATGAGAGTACAACTGCTGATATTGATGGATATATAGTCTATCTTGGCACTAACGCTATCGACACCGTTGGTGCTGTAGCGGTAACCAATATAACCCCGCTTACCTTAGGAACAATCACCCTCAAGGCTTATAAGGGTGATAACACAAGTGACGCCTCAAATGGGGTAACGACTACGGTAGTTACAGCATCCAATCAAACTATATATGACTATGATATTACATCTCAGCCATCTGGTTATGGATAGGATGAGGATGGAAATGGAACAGTGTATAATTTCATCCCTGCGAATGAAGATTCAATAGATATATTTCTTGACAGTGAATTCGATCTTGCAAGCCCTCATACCGTTAAATATAACACATCCTATATACAGAGGGTCTCCAGTGATGTTGCAGTTGCTCCTGCTACGGGATACGAGAACGCAGTACACGTTCTTGAGGATTCAATCTTCTATGTGGTAAAATTACCGTCTCACGGTCCAGGCAATGACGAGCAATATCTAAAACTAAAATTGACAAATGTGATTACGGATACGCTGGTCACTTTTGAGTATACCTTCCAGCCATTGGAGAAATACCGCCGATTCGAATAAAATTTAAAACAAGGAAATCGTTAATAGAAAAGCCCCTGCATTTGCAGGGGCTTTTCTCTACAGGACGTATTATTTATACGCACCTGTCCGTTTATTATCTATTAGTTACCTTTAAAATGCCTATATCCACGAGGCTGCGTTTTCCTTTCGTCTATATAAACCCCTTCTCCTTCAGACACTCTACCAATAAGGCGAACAAAGGCCTCTTCTATCTTATCTGGTGAAGTAAAGAGGAGTTCAAACTCTTCACCTGATGTCAGCACGGTTTCCGTGAGATTAAGGGAATACTCTCCTGCGAAGTCCTTGCATTCAGGGCACACCGGGATTTTTAAATAATCAATATCCAACCTTTTTTTGCTCTCTTCCGAGAGGTGATATGAGTCAATAAGTAAACCATCGGATACATCCAGCATAGATGTGATGTGGTAATTCTTATTGAGGTATAATCCCTCCTCACATCTTATTTCAGGTTTTAAATGATATCTCCTTACAGGGGATTCTATCCCGTTCTTGAGTGCGTAAAGGCCCATCTTTGAACCACCAATGTTGCCTGTTAGATATAAAAAATCCCCTGTGTTTGCACCAGAGCGAGAAACCGGATTAAGGGATTCGCCACCTACTGTTATTCCTAAAATTATTACAGTCGAACGAAATGTATCACCACCAATGAGTTTCACCGAGTATATATCTTCCAGTTCTTCCATCCCCTCTATTAGTAAATTAACATCATCTATTGTATTATCACTCTTAAGGCCAAGGTTCAGGAGATACCAGAGAGGTTTGCCACCCATAGCTGCAATATCGCTAAGAGCAGCAGCAAGGGCCTTATACCCAATATCCCTATAAGAAAAATAAGAGGGAGTAAAATGAACTCCCTCTATCATTGAATCAGTTGTTAATAGTAATTTTCCTTCTATTAAAACTGCATCATCGCCTATCCAAACTCTCTTCTTTCGAAGATTCTGGATTACCAGATTTTCAAGGTCGGAGTTAGTATTTCCCAGTTCCTGTTTTATTCTATAACTCTTTCCTTACCTTACCGCATTCTTTAGGCTTTTACCGGCCCTGAAGACTGGAACATTCCTCGCGGGAACATTAACAGTCTTAGAAGGATTTTGCGGGTTCCTTGCAATACGGGCTTTTCTGTATTTCACATCAAATACACCAAATCCTACAAGAACTACTCGGTCTTTTTTCTTCAATGCTTTCGTTATGTTTTTGACCAAACTTTCTACCATATCCTGGGCATCTTTTTTCTTACAACCTACATCTTTTACAACCATATCGATCAACTCTTTCTTGTTCATAAACGCCTCCTTTTATTGTTATATAAAGATTTAAGCATTATTTGCCTATATGTCAAGGGTTTTTTTATTTTTTTCTTAGAAGCTCTGGAAATGGACGGCTTCCACCACATTACCTAAAAAACACTTCGAGAGGACTAAAATAAGCAGAAAATTTATAATTTCACCTAAAAGTTCTTAAAAAATCCAAAAACAAATAATAGAACAGAGATTAAGCCTTGCAAATAAAGCATAAGAGGGGACTTATCCCCCAATCCTCTCTAAATGTCAAACTCTCTTATGATCTTTAGTATTTCGGAAGCAGATGTAACTTCCTTTAAAGCAATTCTAAACTCTTCCTGGCGGCACATCCGTGAGATACGGGCGAGAACATTGATATACTTTTTCTTTGCATCCTCTGGTGCAACAATAAGGAAAACCATATAGACGGGTTTCCCATCCAACGACTGAAAATCCAGACCTCTCTTCACAACGGCAACGGCAAGGAGAAGATCTTTAACCGCTTCAGTGCGCGCATGAGGTATTGCTATACCTTCTACTACACCTGTGCTTTCTAATTCCTCTCGTTCCCTGATTTTGTGCAAGATTGGCTCTCTTGTCATTATCAGCCCCTTACTCAAGGCTTTATCAACCATCATTTCTATCAATTTAAATTTATCTTCGATACTATCCAGAACAAGTATCAAATCTTCATCCAATAGTTCTTCAATCATTATCTCCCTCCCTCTTTTTCAATGAGAACCGGACATGGGACATGTTCTATCAACTGTTCTATTATCTTCCCATACTTCCACCCTTCTCTCCCTGCGCCTTGCTTATATCCCACAACAAGCAGTTCAATCTCTCTCTCCTTTACAAAACTTCGGATTATATCTATCGGGTTACCTTCCTTTAGAAACAGAGCTGTCCTTACCCCGTTATCCACAGCTTTTTCCTCAAGATGATAAAGATATTTCCAGCCTTCTTCTTCTACCTCTATTGCTGTGTCGACTTCGTCTGTCCCTCTGAGTTTTGAAATAGTTCTTACCATTTCTTGATCCACAATAAATAGGGCAAACAGGCTGGCAGAAAGACTCTTACTGAGTTCAATAGCCCTGTCCCAGGATGATCTCATTTCTCCTGATACTATATACAATAAAATTCTTTCCATTACTGGTGCCCCCCTCCTTTTAACCTTTTCCTTCTAAAGAATTCCTCCCTCTCCTCCTCTTCCAGAGACTCCTCTATACGCTGTATCTCCTCTTTATAGCGAGGTATAAACATATTGCTAAGCGCATTTACCCTCTTCTGTGTTTTGTTTATTTCCTGACCTAACCTCCAGAGGAGGACCTCTTTTGCCGCCCACTCAGCAAGGAGTTTTATTACCTCCCTGAATCGTGTATAGGCAAGATCAAAATTCTCATCAGTAGACTGGAGGGAGACCCTGCATCCCTTCCCTGGAACTTCAACGAGAAGTTCTGGAACGGGTATTCCCATAACAGATCTCATCCTTATATCCACGGAAGGCTCTTCTCTCCCTTCGGAACATCTTCTAAGGTCCCTTTTGCCCATGGAAACGAATACGGCCTCCAGTGCCATATAAGCTTCTTTCAGATTTTCTGTCACTTCCTCTTCCTTATCCTTATATCCATGAACATTGTTCATAAGTTCCATTATCATAACTTCCCTTTTCTCGTCTAAAAGAGTATACCCTTCCTCTGCCACTAATAATTCTTTTTTCAACTTCAGGAGATTACTATATGTGGGTGCTATTGGCATTTATTTACCCCAGTACTTTTCGATTTCTTCCCTGGATACCCTGGTGAGTTCTGACTCGGGAAGGTTACTTAAGACCTGCCAGCCTAATCTCAGGGTCTCCTCCATAGAACGATTCTCCGTTTTACTCTGCTTCTGAAATTCTTCTTCAAAGGCAATCCCGAATTTGAGATAATTTCTATCTATCTCGGATAATTCTTCCTCTCCTATTATGGAAGCAAGCGAACGAATCCTCATAACGCGTGAATAAGATGCATATAACTGACTGTAGAGGTGGGGATGGTCTTTTCTTGTCTGTCCCTCACCTATACCATCCTTCATCAATCGTGAAAGTGAGGACAAGATATCAATAGGAGGGTAAATGTCTCTTTGATGTAATTCTCTTGAGAGTACAATCTGTCCCTCAGTGATATATCCTGTAAGATCAGGTATCGGATGGGTAATATCGTCATTAGGCATTGTAAGTATAGGAATCTGGGTTATGGTTCCTTCCTTACCTTCAACCCTACCAGTGCGCTCATAAAGGGTAGCAAGGTCACTGTATAGATACCCGGGATATCCTTTCCTGGAAGGAACTTCCCCCCTTGCTGATGCAACCTCACGCAAAGCTTCACAGTAGTTTGTAAGATCGGTCATAATTACAAGAACATGTCGACCTTTCTGAAATGCAAGATATTCTGCCACAGTCAATGCACACCTCGGGGTGATTAGGCGTTCCACTGAAGGGCTATCAGCAAGATTAAGAAAAGTAACAAGGTGACCAAGAGCTCCTCCCTCTTCAAATTTTCGTAAGAAAAAGGATGCATCATCGGCTTTTATACCCATTGCGGCAAATACGATGTTAAAATTCTCTTCCCTTGCGATCTTTGCCTGATTGACGATCTGAACAGCTATCTCATTATGGGGTATTCCTGAACATGAGAATATCGGGAGTTTTTGCCCACGAATCAGCGTAGTAAGACCGTCAATAGCTGATATACCTGTGATTATATTGTCCCTTGGGTATTCCCTCGCTTCAGGATTTAAAGGATAGCCATTCACATCCAGCTCTTCCTCGCCTATTATCTCTCCTACGCCATCAATAGGGCTACCAAGTCCATCAAAGGTCCTACCAACCATCTCTTCTGAGACAGGAAGTTTCATAGGACTTCCAGTAAACCGAATTCTAACCCGTTCCCTGTCTACACCAGAGGTTCCGGCAAAAATTTGACATACAGCCCGGTCCCTGGTCACTTCAAGAACTCTACCGAGTCTTTTTATGCCCTTCTGCTCTATCTCAATCAATTCCCCAAAACCAACACCTTCTACACCTTCCACAATAAGTAGGGGACCTGTTATTCCCAAAGCACCTATATGTTTCTTCTGGTATATACTACCCATACTCCTCCTTAAGTCTTTCGAATTCACCTTTCATTCTGTCTTCCAGTTCGTCAAACTTATCAATCTCTTCATTTCTAATCTCCATACCCATCCTCTTAATCTCAGCAAATATAGGGAGTTCAATGACCTTAAAGAGGGGAACCCCTCTTTCCAATAGATCCTTTGCACCCTCTCCGAAATCCAGAATTGTCTTTATCATTCTGTATTGTTTTATGGGACTGCAATATGCATCTACATCTGATAAGGCATTTTGCTGCAGATAACCTTCTTTGATAAGTTCGGCTTGCTTAAGAATCAACCTTTCTCTCTCAGGGAGGGCTCCCTCTCCTACCAGCTGGACTATCTGACTAAGCCGGGTTTCCTGCTGGAGCACTTCCATAACCGAACTTCTAAGACCTTTTATTGGCACACCTTTTTCTTCCCACCAACTACTAACATCATCGATATACCCTGAATAGGAATCAGTCCAGGATATGGCAGGATAGTGTCTTGAATATGCCAAATCTTTATCCAGAACCCAGAATGTACGAACAAAACGTTTTGTGTTACTTGTAACCGGTTCCGAAAAATCTCCACCAGGGGGTGAAACCGCGCCAATTATTGAAACGGAACCAACCCTATCTTCAAAAACCTCCATCCTCCCACCTCGTTCGTAGAACTCCGCTAACCTGGACCCAAGATAAGCCGGATAACCTTTTTCTGCTGGCATTTCCTCCATTCTACCGGATATTTCCCGGAGAGCTTCTGCCCACCTTGAAGTAGAATCCGCCATAAGCGCCACATCATAACCCATATCACGGAAATATTCTGCTATAGTAATACCTGTATAAATACTGGACTCCCTTGCTGTAACCGGCATATTGGATGTATTTGCAATAAGGATAGTCCTTTCCATAAGGGATTTCCCTGACCTTGGATCTTTTAGTTTGGGGAACTCCTCTAAAACCTGAGCCATTTCATTTCCCCTTTCTCCGCAACCGATATAGATGATGATATCCGCATCAGCCCACTTAGAGAGGGAATGCTGCGTTACAGTCTTCCCTGTTCCAAACCCTCCTGGTATTGCTGCAACACCTCCCTTTGCAATGGGGAAAATAGAATCAATTACTCTCTGACCCGTAAAGAGTATTTCTTCAGGTGGAAGCCTCTTCTTAAACGGTCTCCTCTTTCGAACCGGCCATCTATGAAATAGTTTGATATCTTTTCTCTCTCCATCTTTCCCTTCCACTATACAAATAATATCATCAACCTTATAAGCAGAGGAGCTTATTATTTCTACTACCTTTCCGGATATTCCTGGTGGTATCAGTATTCGATGATTTATGAGGCTTGTCTCTTTTACCTCTCCTATTATTGTATTCGAGTAGACTATATCCCCTTCCTTTAAGTGAATATCAACCCTCCATTCCTTATCCTTTGAAATTGGCGGGGATTTTATACCCCTCTTTATAAATATGCCATGTTCTTTTTTTAAAACCGTTAAGGGACGCTGGATACCATCAAATGTCTCGCCTATAAGGCCTGGTCCCAATTCGACAGATAGGGGGCTACCTGTCCCATATATCTTTACACCTGGACGAATTCCTGTTGTATCCTCATAAACCTGGACTGTTACCTCGTCTCCATTTATCTCAATAACCTCACCTATGAGTTCTTCATCCCCAACCCTGACTTCTTCATTCATAACAATATCAGAAGTTTCCCTTGATACTACAATTGGACCAGAGATACGATAGAGTATTCCTTCACCCATTGTCCACTCCTAACATTGAAATTATCAAATTTCTATTTTCCCTAATTAGATTCTCTCCGAGGAGGTGAAAACGGAAATCATACTCTATCCCCTCTCCCCTTAAGAGAAATCCTGACTCGAGAGACTCAATCTCTATCTTCAAATTCTCGATTCCTTCTCCTATTTCCTCATATATATCCTTATCTTCCTCCCTTGTAATAAGTGCCATCCCCCCTTTTTCAACATGGATAATTTCCTTGCATTTTGATTTAATCCAATCGTTAAACTCACCTTTTTTTAACATTTCGAGCATCCTTTCCTCAACATCGGTGATCAGGAATTCAAAGAGCTTCTGGCGAAGAGTAAGGCTTTCTTTTCTTTCATCAATCAGCTTCTCTGATACTATTCTCCTTTTCTCGATTTCGAGCAACCCTTCCCCTTTCTTTCTGGCTTCTTCTTCTATTACTCTCCCCTCTTCTCTTGCTTTCCTAATTATACGCTGCCTCGCCTTCTTAGCCCTTGTGATTAACTGCTCTGCTTCTACGGCAGCCTTGTCCAGCATCTTTTTTTCTAATTCCTTAATACCTTTTTTCATATCTTTATAGATAATACCCGGTTGATCAATTGCAATGCCCTGCCTCTTTCCTTCCAACCAACCTTAGAAGGAATTTCTACCACAAGAGGCATTTCCCCCTTGGTCTTCTGCTGCTCGACCTTCTCTCTTATCAGGTTAGCTTCATTCTCTGTTATAAACAAGAGCCCTAATCCCTCTTCAGCAAGGGATTTCTCAAATTCAACCACAACGGTCTCCTTATCCTCTGCTACTACTGCGGATACCCCTGAGAGTTTAAAGCCAAGGCAGGTAAATTCGTCACCTATAACTTTTATCTTCATCTACATTCTTTCTTATAACAAAACTTTACTTGCTTTGCAACCTTCTGGCTCGTATTTTTGAACATTTTGCATCCTATCTTTTCCTCTGCATCTCCGGAAAAGATAGATGACGAAGGTTGGGTGTCATCCTCATATCTTACCTAATATCAGTACCGCAACGATAAGACCCCAGATGGAGAGTCCTTCAGCAAGTCCTGCAAAAACAATGGCACTACCCATAATCTCTGGTTTTTCAGCAAGAGCAGCCATCGCAGCGGCTCCAATCTTAGAGAGTGCAATCCCTGCTCCTAACACAGAAACAGAAATAGAGAGACCTGCCGCAAGAAATGCAAATCCTACCGATTGCTCACTAATTACAGATGTCCCCGCTTCTTCCGCACCAAACAGGGTCAAAGGGGTAACAATAATGACTACTCCTATGAGCATGAGTATAGATGCGGCGGCTATAAATCCAATGTTAAGTGTTTTCAATCTCTCTATAAGTTTAAAACCATTCATAAAACCTCCTATGATATCTTTATTGGTTCATACATTAATTTACCCTTTTCGAAAAATCTGGAATAGAACTCATAGTATTCCAATCTGAGTGCCTGGATAAATACTATCATTCCTTCAAGAGCTATAATGAAAAGGTTTCCGGTAATAAGTGTTGAATATCCTCCAAAACCAACCATTTCTCCAACCATTTCAGCAATTGTGATTACAGAAATAGTGAGAATGACATGCCCTATATTGAATGCAGCAACTCGAATAAACGAAAGCGTATTTGAAATCATGGCAAGGGATAGATGAATCATCTCCCCAAGGGATATGAGAAGATGGTCTGTATTGAGACCTTCTGTTAGCGCCTCTTTCAGGGGTTTCCCCAGAGCAATAACGAGGACTGAGATAGCTGTAACTACGGCTTCAGAGATTATCACCTTTCCCGGGAGTTCTTTAATTACTGAAAAAACAAGAAAAATCATCGAGAGATAGAAAACGAACCCAGGTAAACCCTCACCCGACAGAAACAGTTCCTCCTTATCTGCTTTCAAACTCCCCTCAATAATACGTAATATAAAACCTATGATCACCACTCCAATTCCGAGATAGACGGCCAGGAGCATAGCCCTCTCAGGTTCTTCAAAGGGAGAAAACCAGATCGGGAGGAACGGGTGAGTTCCAAAGAACTCCCCAAATAGGATTCCAAAAATGACAGAAGAGCTGCCCATGACAATAGGGAAAAGAGCAAACTTCCGCAAAGGCCGAAGAAAATATAACACTACTCCAATAAGTATAAGAACCCCTCCATGCCCCATATCTCCAAACATAATACCGTACATAAGAAGAAAGGAGAAGAACGTAGGGATGGTCGGGTCGATTCCTCGGTATGAAGGTGCGCCATACGTCTTAACAAGGAACTCAAATGGGCGAAACAACGAGAGATTGCTGAGTTTCGTTGGGGCATTATCAGCATCCTCGCTACTTCTCTTTACTGTCTCTTCAAAAAGAATGTATAGACCAACCTCTCCGCATTTTTCCTTTAAGGCTGGTGTAACCCTACTTGGAAGATATGCATCAATAAAGAATACATTTTCTGTTCTTGCCATACGGTTTACCCAATCGAGCTCCGTAAGAGATATCTCTACATCCCTTCTTAAACCCAATATCCTCTCCAGAACATTCGCCCCCATTTTATTGATGGAAGACTGGATATGAGCTTTCTCTTCTTTTATCTCCCAGAAACCTATCTCAATTGAATCCTTTAATTTTAAGATAGAACCTTTTAATTCGTTAAAACCGGTTACTTCTGCAAAGCGGAACTGTTTCACCATTCTCTCTACTATCTCTTCCTCACCTTCTGGATAGAATAACGTTATTGGAATTCTACCCATCTCTTCTGGTCTCATGAACGCGAAAATATCCGTCTCCTCTATTATATCTTCTAAGGGTTCCTTTTCATCGGCAGGAATCGTTCCGCCTATCATTCTAAAGAATTTACCTTCCCTTAAATCCTCTATAGGAGTGTCTGCCTCAGGAAGGAGTGCGAGAAGTTCAGAGATGATATTAAGCTCTGTTTCCTTCTTCTTCAAGGTCTTTAATTCTTCCTGCTTCCCCCCCAACTCAATTTGGAACCTATTAAGAAACTCTTCTGCTTCCTTTTCTACCACTGTCGCATCCACCGAACGGATCGGGAGTTCTTTTCCAGGTTCTATACCAAAGTATTCTATAACCCTCTCTATATTCTCTTTATACTCCTTTAGATTCTGATAAGTTTCTCCATATCTTGGTTCCTTTAAATCTTTATCAGAAAAATCAACTATATGAAATTTACCTTCCTTGCCAAAGAATTCGAGAACCTCTGTAAGGTCATCTTTTGTTGCGGCCAGGAGAAATTGAGTCATCGATTCAGGAACCCACATATTATGAAACACCTATTATCTTTTTAAGCCTGTCCTCTTCCATATTCAACAACTTTGCACTGTAAATTGAGATTATTTCCTCCATCTTGAAATCAAGTAGAATGAAAAATGCAAGGATAGCCTTCATAGTGAACATTCTCATCTTGAACCCTCTATAGCAAATCCTGGAACATTCCTTTATCATAATGACCCTACTTAATCCTTCGGCCTCCTCGATATTTTGATAAACATAGCCTTCAGGTATCAAAAATCGCTTTATTTCAAACCATTTCATCCCGTAAAATTGCCTCAGCCGATATATCCAGACTTGATTTATCAGGTCTATCCAATCTAAAATAAGTTCACCGGTCTCGGCTCTATCAGAGGATGGAAGTTTCTGAGAAGTCTTAAGTAAAATTTTGTAGTAATAATGATCGAGCGGTATCTCTATATCAGATATCCTTTCAGTTTCTCTGTATCTGGAATAACCCTGCCTCCAGGCTTCTTCCCAGAATCCCTTTTTCATCGAATCATCAATCTCGGAAAAATCAAGATTCTCTCTCTCAAGGTAGAGTTGGTAGCTACTCATACCACCACGAAGCACTGCTTTTATGTCCTTAAGTTCATAAATCTTCATGTAGCTATGAAAGAAATCTTTAGGAGAACCAAAAAGACGATCATAAACCACCTTACCAAGCTCAAAGGGTATTAAAGAGAAATGTCTTTCTATATTGATACCCTTTAAGGGAAATCTCTTTAGAATATTCAGCTCTCTTATACGACTATTATATCCTGAAAGCCCTTTTGCTTTTATAAGATATTCAAATTCTTTCTCTGTGGGTAAGAAAGAATATATAGCCCTGAGTTTAGGATAAATTGAATAATACATTCACCTTTTCAATAATTTACCAATGAGATTATCTATAAGTTCGTCCCTGGCGTTCTTGTAACGGTCGAGAAGCTCGTTCTCTAAATCCTCAGATTCTTTTTCCACATCCTTTTTTTCGCGGTCACGAACACTATTGACTTTCGCTTTATACTCTGCAATTATTGATTTTACCTTCTTTTTCGCATCAGCAATGATACCTTTACTATCCTTTTCTGCTTCCCTTCTTATCGTATCCGCTTCCTTTTCCGCTTTCATAAGAGTGCTTTTTGCCTTTCTTTCTATCGCAAGAACTTCTTTAATCCCGTCTCTCGTCATCTTCCTGTCTTCTTTTGTATTTCTTGTATTCAACCACTATAAAATACACCATCCCAACGAAGATAACTGCTCTTATAAATATAAAGAACCACAATAAAATAAGGGACATTCTATCCATAAACCCAAGATAGAGACCTAATTTAAAAAGTCAAGGTTATATATATCTAAGTTATCTTTCATCCAATTTGTTGACAAATAATATTAAAGAAATATCATTAAATTATGAATATTCATGAGACATTAATCGATATTGGAATAAAATTATCATCAGAGAAGGATCTAAACCGATTACTTGACCTTATACTGCAGAACGCTCGTTATATATGTAACGCAGATGCAGGTACTCTGTATCTAAGAGAAAAAGATTATCTCCGCTTTTCAGTCTCTCAGAACACCACGCTTGAGATAAAAATGGGTAAAGAGGAATTTAGTAAACTACTTTCTCCTCATACTATCCCAATATCTAACACTTCTATCGCCGGGTGGAGTGCAACAAACAAAGATGTGCTCAATATAGAAAATGTCTACGAAATAAATCGTGTTCCATATTCCTTTGATAGAAAATTCGATAAGGAAACCGGGTATAGATGTTGTTCAATGCTCACTGTCCCTATGATAGACAGGGAGAATACCCTTATAGGGGTCTTTCAACTAATAAATAAAAGACCGGCGGAAGGAGAGGAACATTTTACCAAACAGGATGAAAAAGTAGCCAAAGCACTTGCCTCTCAGGCAGCTGTTGCCATTAAGAATACACAACTCACGGAGGGACTGAAATCCGCACAACTTGAAACTATTTTCAAATTGGGTCTCGCTGCCGAATACAGGGATAAAGAAACCGGCAACCACATTAAAAGGGTCTCCGAATTTTCAAAGGTCATAGCTCTGAACTTATCGCTCACTGATGATATGATAGAAACGGTATACTATGCCAGTCCACTCCATGATGTTGGAAAAATAGGCATCCACGATGAAATTCTAACAAAAAGAGAGGGACTCACGTCAAAAGAATGGGAAATAATGAAGACTCACACAACCATTGGCTACGAAATATTGAAGAATTCAGAATCAAAAGTCATACAGACCGCTTCAATCATCGCATACACGCATCATGAGAGGTGGGATGGGAAGGGTTATCCAAGAGGTCTATCCGGTGAAGATATACCCCTATCCGGTCGGATAGTTGCCCTTGCTGACTTCTTTGATGCCGTAACCTCATCCAGACCGTATAGGGAGAAACCATTCCCTCTACCTCAAACACTCCGAATAATAAAAGAAGAAACAGGTAAGCATTTCTGCCCCAAAGTAACTGATGCCTTCTTTGGCAGTCTCGACAGGGTAAGAGAAATCTATTTCGCCTTATCGCACAATAACAGGAAATAACACTATCCTTAGATTTAATACCTCTAAAATAAAATATTTCTCCAAAGTTTCATCTTTTAGCCTATGAGTAAATTAATTAAAAAAGTAAATTAACCAAAAACCGGGTCCGAGTAATCAAAACATTTTTCCCTTCCTATGAATGTATTATATAAACAGGAATTACATCAAGAAGTACCAGGGTGAACTATTGACAATACTATTAAAAAGACTATGATTAAAAAACAATGAATCCCTATAGATCGTTAATCGACATTGGTATTAAATTAACATCTGAACAGAATCTGGACAGATTGCTTAATCTGATACTACAGAATGCTCGAACCATCTGTAACGTTGACGCGGGAACTCTTTATTTAAAAGAAGGAGAATATCTCCGCTTTTCAGTCTCTCAGAACACCAGTCTTGAATCAAAGATGGGTAAGGAAAAATTCCAGAATCTATTTACACCTTTCACCCTTCCTATATCAAATCAATCCATTGCCGGTTGGTGCGCTAAGAACTTAGAAACACTTAACATTGAGGATGCTTATAAAATAAAGGATGCCTCGTATTCGCATAACAGTAAATTCGATGAGGAAACAGGTTATAGAACAAAATCAATGCTTACCATCCCAATTAAGGATAAGGATGACCGCCTTTTAGGTGTTCTACAACTTATAAATAAGAAAGGGGATAAAGGAAAAAAGGTATTTACCAGGCAAGATGAGAAAGTTGCTGAAGCAATTGCTTCCCAGGCAGCTGTTGCAATTAAGAACGCCAGGTTAACTGAGGAACTGAAATCTGCCCATCTTGAAACAATTTATAAGTTAGGGCTTGCAGCTGAATCCAAAGACGAGGGAACTGGAAACCATGTTAAGCGAGTATCCGAGATTTCAAGGATAATAGCAGAAGGTTTAGGATTGGATGATAATTTCATAGAAACTATTTACTATGCCAGTCCTCTCCACGATGTTGGTAAAATTGGAATACCTGATAGCATACTCACAAAACCCGGGCATCTGACTGAAGAGGAACAAAAAATCATGAAGAGTCATACCGTCCTTGGTTATCAGATATTAAAGGATTCTAAATCCAAAATAATACAGACAGCTGCAGAGATTGCCTACTCCCACCACGAGAGGTGGGACGGTATGGGTTATCCAAGAGGACTTGCTGGAGAAAAGATTCCTCTATCCGGTAGGATAGTTGCTCTTGCCGATTTCTTTGATGCTGTAACTTCCTCAAGACCATACAGGGAGGGCATATTCACTATGGCTCAAACACTCGAAATAATAAAAGAAGAAACAGGTAAGCATTTCTGCCCCAAAGTAACTACTGCTTTCTTTAGCAGTCTCGATAGAATAAAAAAGGTTCATTATCTTCTCTCTAATGGGGAAATAATATAATTCTTATAAGATAGAAAGACACCTGCATCAATAAAAGAGTAAATTACAAAACAAAAAAACCCTTCGCCAATGAAGGGTTTTTAAATCATTACATAAATATCCGGATGTTCTACAATTTCTCTATTATCGCATCTGTTATCTCCTCTGTTGATGCTGCTCCCTTACCTAAGACATCAGAACCGCCCTTAAGTCTTAACATATCATAGGAGAGAACTTTCCCTTCGGCAACTACTTTTGCCACGGCATCCCTTATTCTGGATGCTTTTTCATACTCATCTAAGTAATCAAGCATCATTGAAGCTGAGAGTATCATTGCAAAAGGGGAAACTATTGAGGGTTTTAACCCCTCATATTTGGGAGCTGACCCGTGAGTTGGCTCAAATATAGCGCAGTCCTTCCCTATATTGGCACTCCTTGCAAAACCAAGACCACCAGTAAGTCCAGCAAATCCATCAGAGACGATGTCCCCAAACATATTACCAGCCACGATTACATCATAATCCTCTGGATTCTTGGTCATCCACATCATCTGGGCATCTATGTTGGTAAAATATAAATCTATGTCTGGAAAGTCGGAAGATACTTTCTTTGCTTCTTCCCTCATCATACCCGAGGTCTCTCTAATAACATTTGGTTTCTCGGCTATCGTGACTGAACCGTATCCAAACTTTTTTGCATACTTAAAAGCTTCTCTAATGATTCTTCTCGTAGCCGATCTTGTAAATATCCTTAAGGAGATAGCAAGGTCTTCCCCTGGGACATCTTTAAATGCTTCCATCTTAGGATGAGTTTCTAATGCCTTTCTTACCTCACCGGGTGGATTAGTCCATTCAACCCCAGAGTATAACCCCTCTGTATTTTGCCTGAATACCACTACGTCGATCATTGGCTCTTCAAATCCATCTTCCTTTCTTCTTATGAAATTTAAAGGATTCCCTTTGAAACTCTTGCAGGGTCTTATACATAGATCCAAATTGAAACGCTGCCTGAGCTTCACAATTGGACTATAGTATATGAGTCCCTTACCGTGCAGCTCTGGTGATAATTCCCTATTAGCTACATCTTTTGGTTTTGAAGTTATCGCACCAAAGAGAGCAACTCTATGTTCCGAAAGCAGATCTATTGTACGCTGGGGAAGGGGATTCCCCTCGTTCGCCCAGAATTCCCATCCAATATCTCCTTTTATGTACTCTGCATCAAAGCCTATGACATCAAGAACTCTTATTGCTTCTGGCAGGACAATCTTGCCAATCCCATCACCAGGCATCGATACTATTTTCCTAACCATCTATACTCTCCCTCATTACTTTTTCAAGGCATCATTCAATAATTTTATTGCACAATATTCACCACACATTGAACACACATCCTCTACGTGAGGGGCAACTTTCTTTCGTATTTCTTTTGCCTTATCCGGGTCAATTATAAGTTCGAATTGTCTATCCCAATCCCTTTTCTTCCTCGCTTTGGATACTTCTCTATCCCATTCTGCTGCACCTTTAATTCCTTTTGCTATATCCCCTGCATGTGCTGCTATACGGGAAGCCATCACTCCTTCATGAACATCTTTAACACCTGGAATACCAAGATGTTCTGAAGGAGTAACATAACAGAGGAAATCTGCCCCAAAAGATGCAGCCAGAGCCCCACCAATCGCAGATACAATATGATCATACGCAGGAGCTACGTCGGTTACTATGGGGCCAAGAACATAAAATGGGGCCCCATGGCAGAGTTCCTTTTCCATTTGAACATTCATCTCTATTTCATTTATGGGAATATGACCCGGCCCCTCAATCATTACCTGGACATCCCTTTCCCAGGCTCTCTCTGTCAGTTCTCCCAGAATACTGAGTTCAAAGAACTGTGCTCTATCCGATGAATCTGCTATTGCTCCCGGCCTGAAACCATCTCCAAGAGAGAGTGTTACTTCATATTCAACGGCTATGTCAAGGATTCTATCAAAACGGGTATAAAGTGGGTTATCCTTTTTATTATACAGCATCCAGGTAACCAGAAATGTGCCACCCCTGGATACAATATCCATAACCCTGCCTTCAATCTTTAATCTCTTTAATGTATCCAGCGTCACACCACAATGGAGGGTCATAAAGTCCACTCCATCCCTGGCCTGTTCTTCAATTACTTCAAAGATTTCATCTTCTGTAAGATTTACCATCCCCCCCTTCTCGGCTGCGGCTTCTATTGCTGCCTGATATATTGGAACAGTTCCCAATGGAATATGGGTTTTTCTTATAATTTCTCTTCTTATTTCAGATATATCTCCACCCGTAGAGAGGTCCATAAGGGTATCTGCGCCAGCTTTTTCAGCGACAACAGCCTTTTTTAATTCTAGATTTTTATCAATCTGGTCAGTAGATGTTCCAATATTTGCGTTTACCTTCGTCCTTAGTGGGTAACCAATCCCTATTGATTTTATATTCTTCCTTTTCTTATTTCTAGGTATAACTATCTTACCCTGTAATATTCCAAGCTTTAAAACCTCAATATCCAAGCCCTCTCTATCCGCAACCTCTTTAACCACTTCAGGAATCCTTCCCTTCTTTAGCAAAGTTTTGATACCCATTAAATACCTCCCAGAATTATATTTAAAGGATCAATAGGGACACTGTCTTTTTCTACCTGGTAGTAAAGATATGGATAAGGAGCTCTACCTGATTGCCCAACATATCCTATAATATCTCCTCTCTTTACTATATCCCCTTTTTCCACTGTCGCGCTCAAAAGATGTCCGTATAAAGTAATGAAATGTCTCCAATGCGCAACCTCCACAACCAAACCCGTACCCCTCCTTTGCCCAACCCATCTTATCTTTCCATCCGCTGTAGCAATTACAGGAGAGTTCATTTGGGTAAGAATATTGATTCCATTATGTTGTTTTATCTTTTCAGTAAATGGATCTATCTGTTTGCCAAAGTACTTTACTATATGTCCTTTCACAGGGAGAATGCTTGGTATGATTTCAAGCAGAGAATCATCCATCTTCAAAGAAGCTTTAAAGACTTTGTCTATCCATCGAGCCCAGAATAACAGAGAATCAAGTGGATACGATTTATCCTTTGTTTCTGCATATTTCCCGATATAATGCCATTTTAGTACACTATCCTGTACATTGAGAATGGAATCACTCGAAGCTTTTAGCCATTCCTTCTCCCTTGAAAGCATCTCTACTTTTTCCTCGAGTCGCTCGTTATCTGAGCGCAGGGCATTGACAGAACTTACATCTACGTATTTGCCAAGATTACCCAGAAAGAAAATCCCTATCAGTATGAGAAAAACCAGTATCAAAAAGAAAAAAATAATGGGTAACTTAACCCATTTATTAGACCCTTCATTGTGAGGAACAACAAGAAACTTAAGAAATGAATTCTTCTTCGACACAGGTATATTTTCGGAGTTGTTTTAATGCCCTATTGCGCAGTTGCCTAATTCGCTCCCGTGAAACTCCAAGCATCTTACCTATCTCCTCAAGAGTATGGGGTCTCTTCCCCTCCATACCAAAGTAGTAGATGATGATGCGCCTATCACGGGGTTTTAACTTATCAAGGCTCTCTTTGATGTTATCAAGGAATTTCCCTCTGTAATACTCCTCCTCTGGCGTCACTACGTCTTCTGATATAACATCAAGATACTCTAAATCATCTGTATTTTTTATTGTATCATCCAGAGATATATCATGTTTTGCCACTTTGATAGCATCCTCTATCTTATCTGGAGTCACCCCCAATTCTTCGGCAATCTCAGCTACAGATGGCTCTCTACCTATCTCTCTGGTTACTTTTTCCCTGGTTCTTTTAACCTTAAGCATTTTACCGGCTCTACTCATTGGGAGTCGATAGGATTTAATATGTTCAGTTACGGCTTTCATTATCGCCTGCTTTATCCACCACACGGCATAAGAAAGGAATCTTACCCCTCTGCGTTCATCAAACCGTTCTGCTGCTTTTATTAAGCCAACATTCCCTTCGTTTATTAGATCTGAAAATGGCGTACCCATATTTCTGTAGGCTTTTGCGACAGATACGACAAAACGGAGGTTAGACTCAATCAGTTTCTTTTTTGCCTCTTCGTCTCCTAACCTCGCTCTTCTACCGAGTATTTTCTCTTCTTCAGGGGTAAGGAGGTTATATTGCTGAATCTCCTGTAAATATACGGGGAGAGAGCCCTCTACCTTCTTCATTAATTTACTCTTTTATCGCCACGACTTCCACTTTTCCATTGGTAAATTTTAAGCGGATGAGCAGTGGCGGTAGAAACTCCTGTTTTGCTCTAACAATAGAATCCATATTCTTTATTGCCATAGATTTATTCTGTCGCTGAACACCTATGATAAGAGTATGGGAGGAGACTTCCGCCCTCCCTGCAGGGCTTTCCGGGTCAACTCTATTTACGAACACCAACACATTCTCCTTACCCCAGTATCTCTTCGCCTCCGCTGAATTAGAGGGGAGAAGATGCATCCCCAACCACTCTAATCCCCCTATCATCTCTTGTGAACTTGATACCTCGGGCAGTTCTCCAAGAACGATATTGATTTTTCTTTCCTTCCCATTCCTCCATACCACAACTTCCACCTTTCTACCAGGTTTCTTGGAAGCAATAATATTTCTTAGCTGACTTGCGTCTTCAACTTCCTCACCATCAATACTTAGAATTATATCGCCATCCAGAAGTCCAGCTTTAAAAGCAGGACCACCATCCTCTACTCTAAGTATATATACGCCTTTACTGTATTTGAAGTTCAAACTTTCTTTTATATCCCTATTCAGATCTTCAGGATAGATACCCAGATATCCTCTCACAATTTTTCCTTCTTTAACCAAGGTCCTAAGAATTTCCATAGCCATATCAATTGGAATGGCAAATCCTATCCCTATGTTACCACCGCTTCTACTCAAAATAACCGTATTTACCCCAACAGCTTTTCCTTCAACATTGAGTAGCGGCCCACCAGAATTTCCGGGATTTATTGCTGCATCTGTCTGAATAAAATTTTCATAAACATTCCTATGTAAGGGTATCCCCGACCTTCCCTTGGCACTAACAACACCCGCGGTTACAGTTCCATAGAGACCAAAAGGATTACCAATGGCAACCACCCAATCACCAACTTTAATATCTTCTACACTCCCCGGCATAATATCAGGAAGGTTCTCACTCGTCTTCAATCCGATTACTGCCAGATCCGTTAAAGGATCACTCCCTATTAGTTCAACCTCATCATTATTGAATTCTCTATCGTCACTTAATCTTATAGTTAATTCTTCTGCCTTTTCCACCACGTGGTTATTTGTAAGTATATAATCTTTGCCCATAAACTCAATTATAAACCCTGAACCAAGCCATTTTTGGTCTCTCTTTAATTCCTTTCGCGGAATCTCTCCAAAGAATCTTTTAAAAAACGGGTCGTTAGAAAAGTCATTCCATGGAGACTCATACACAAGGGTTCGTTTCCCCTCAATAGAAACCACGGCGGGAGAAGTTTTCTCCACTATTGGGGCAAAAGAACCCCTCTCATTTATATTCAATCCTACATTCTCATTCTCCTCTGCCCGGACTATAGATGGTAGATTAAAACTTGCAGTTGTTATTACCCCTATAAAAAAGGCTACTATTGCTACAAGAGCAACAAATACAGAACCATATACCAACAATCGTCTATCCATTGATCCTCCTTACATATAAATGAAAAAATTCTTATCCTTGTTATTTTAACTTTAAACGCTTTTTAGTTTAATAGAGCCGGGGAAGCCCCGGCTCTATGCTTCATTCTACTTTAACCTCTATCTCTTTAGGTTTCTCCTTCTCCGTCTTGGGTAGGGAAATCTTAAGTACACCATTTTCGTATTTTGCCTTCACCTTGGATTGGTCTATTTCGGATGGAAGTCTTATAGACCTTCTGAAACTCCCATACGATCTCTCAATTCGAAGGAAGGATTCTCCTTCTTTTTTATCCTCTTCCTTCTTTTCTCCCTCTATAACGAGCTCATCTTTCTTTATAGAAAGCTTCAGGTTCTCTTTTTGTATTCCAGGTACTTCAGCTTCAATTATAAACTGCTCAGGTGTTTCTGTTACATCCATTACAGGGAAAACCCCCTTCCCCAATGTCGGAGAAGTAAAACCTGTGAAAAAATTCCTGAACATTTCATCAAAATCCTCCCTTAGCGAGAATAAAGCATCAAAAGGATCATAACTTTTCAGTTCTTTTTTCTTGGCCATAATCACTTCTCCTTTTTAAGATTTTTTACACGATTATCAGTATACATTATAATCAATATAAGATTTTTGTCAAGCCCTTTTTTATCCTCCTCTATACATTATGAGGGTCAGGTGCCCCAGTGAGGGATGGGGCACCTTTCAATTCAAGGAGGTTATTTGTTTCATTTATATAGACGATAAATAAGATTGATTTGTTCCATTTTTTAGAACATAAGTATAAGAGTAACTTTTAAGTTTGGAAAAAAAAGACAGATGGGCCTAAAAAAGCCTTTTGATTTACAGATTACTAAAAATAGTTGACAGTGCCTATCATTATATAATCGCTATTCTCCGCACCTTCTTCAAGGTTGAGTCGGAAGCGATTAAATGCTCTGATAGCGAAATTCTCTGTCACAAAGTACTCGACGCCTGCATCGATGGGAATATACATATAGCCATCACCTGCACTCGAGTATCCAAACATTGCACCCGCATAAAATCCGAGCACATCGGACATAGGCATATGATAGTAAGCGCCTCCTTCGAAGCCGAATACTGCATCTCCTGCTAAAGTATCTGTGGTTCCCCAGAAGTTTAATCCGAGAACACCTTCTATATTATCCATGAAGAAGTATCCACCGTACACATCAAACGAATAGGAGAAATCATCAGCCATTATATCTCCGATAGAGGCGGAGATACTGAGGGATTTTGTACCAGCAGGTATCGCAAATAGGCTTAATACGCCTATTAAAACAACAGCCATAAAAACTTTACGCATAGTATGCCTCCTTATAACTCATGAAAGACACCATCTGTCTTTTGGACAATATATTGACTGTAGCAACTATGTCAAGTATTAGGTAATTTTTCCGGGAAAAGGCTGACAGGAGAAAATATAACTATCTTTTTAGATTATGCCCCTTTTGTTCCTATATTTTCACTCGAAGAACGCAAAACAAGTTTCCTACTCCATTCCCTCTGGAGTAGAGGAGCTTGCTACGCTTTATTATAGATTACATTCATTCCTTTGCAGTATTTGTGACCCTTGCGAGAAATGAAAGGGAGGTTGGGATAGAGGGTTAGAAACTCCCAAAACGTAAGGGACATTTAAGACATCTTTTGGCTTCCAGAACTCCTTCACTATAAGAACAACTACCCTCAATTTCATCAAAATTATGATTCTTCTCCTTCACTGGAATCTTTAAGGGTTCTCCCTTCGGGGCATTACTCTCCAGAGGACACCGAGGAACAGGATATTCTACAAATGAGAGCAAATTATCTATTCTTGCATGAATTCCCCTTAGATACAGGTCTATGGAGCGAGCTGCCTTCCTACCATCCGATACTGCATTAACAGCTGTTGAGGGCAAAAGGACATCCCCTCCTGCAAATACACCTGGAACCGATGTGCGAAGGGCATTATCTACGATTATTCCCCCGTTCTCTACGATAATATCTCCCGGGAGAAAACCCAGGTCCGGTCTCTGCCCAATCGAGAGAATCAAGGTCTCGCATTCCTCTACTTTTATAAGATTTTCATCAAAGGAAGGTTTGAATTCCCCCACTTCATCATAAACTGAACAACACCTTTTGAGCTTAACCGCGCGAACCTTTCTCTCCCCCAGTATTTCATCTATTCCCCATGAATTAGTTACTTTGACCCCTTCTTCCATTGCTCTTTTCACATTCTTCTCAAAAGCAGGCATCTCTTCCCGGGACTCAAGAGGGATGAGCGCAACGCGGGAGCCCAATCGTAGAGCTGAACGTGCGGCATCTACACCTACATCTCCCCCACCTATCACAACAGTCCTCTCCCCAACGGATGGAGGAGAACCCCGCTTTAGGGCTTTTAGAAAATCAAGTCCATAATGTACACCATTTAGTCCTTCCCCTTTCATATTGAGTTTATTATTTAGATGGCTTCCCGTGGCGATAAAGATAGCATCAAACTCATCCATTAAACCATTAAAACTCCTGTCCTTCCCTATCTCAATACCTGTTTTTATCTCTACACCAAATTTCTTCACATAAGATATCTCCTCCTCCACCACCCACTTGGGAAGACGATAATCGGGAACACCCATGGTTAACATCCCTCCTGCAACCTCCTCTCTCTCGAATATAACTACTTGATAGCCCTTTATCCTTAGATTATATCCAGAGGTAATTCCTGCCACTCCACCCCCAATTATTGCAACCTTTTTCCCATTATTCCTTATTTTCGGAACTTTAAAATCATCCTTAAACTCGTTGTCGAAAATAAATCTCTTGAGATACCTAATCCTTATTGGTTCATCAGTGCCGCTACGCGAGCACGGATACTCGCAGGGAGCAAAGCAGATCCTTCCAAGCGTTCCGGGAAATGGAACGGTATCCAATATTCCCTTTAATGCTTCTCTTCCTCTATCTTCAGATAGATATAATATGTAGAGCGAAGGTCTAATCCCTGCAGGGCAATATAGATCACAGGGGGCGGGAAAATAGTAAGGTCCTTTATATGCATCTATTATATTTCCAATCCATAAAACAAGATATGAAAATAAGATAAAGTAAGAAAAAGGATGAAATCCTATCCAGACAATTCTATGGAAGAGGACTAAAGATACAAAAAATACAAGGAAAAAAATGCCGGAGAGGAACCTCTTTCTGTAGATCTGTCCCCCACCGGGGATAAAGAAAGAGATAGCTGCTGCCCTAAGTCTCCTCTTCATCTGATCCATTCATCATTGATTCTATAAAAGAGAGTACTCTATCCCTACTATCTCCAAAACACATATAAATACCGCGGAAGTTTTCCAGCCTTGAAGGCACTGGAAAAGGACTAAGTAAAACCCCATTCTTATCAGGATAGAAGGACCGATATTGACTCCAGTTCTTTTTTATGGTATAGAAAGCTTTCCTTATTTCTATTCCATTTTTATCGAGTTTATATCTTGTTGAAGTGTAATAAGGAAGTAATGAAAAGCCAAGGACGATTATACTCAAAAGCCCATAAAAAAGGCCATAGAGAAAATATAAGACCGTTGAAAGACCGAGTATAAATATGGTGGAAATTACTGTCTTCTTCGGATTTTCAATTGCAGGAAAAGATACCCATTCAATTTCTAAATTGCTTTTCATAGGTTGATTTCAATAGTTCATATGATTCTTCAAGAGACATAGGGATAACCTTGGTTTCGCCAATTATGGGCATAAAATTCGTATCCCCACTCCACCGTGGAACAAGATGAATATGAAGGTGGTCAAGGATTCCAGCACCAGCAATTCTCCCGATATTCATTCCCATATTGAAACCTTCCGGGTTCATTGCTTCTCTTATAACTGCTTCCCATACTTGAGAATAACTCATAAGTTCACTCATTTCATCGTTGGTCAGATCTCTCAGATCTCCGGTATGCTTGTAGGGAGCAATCATTATATGTCCGCTATTATACGGGTATATATTCATTATCACTAAAGAATACTTACCTCGCAGGAGGACATAACACTCTTTGTCGCTTTTCGTCCTGGCTGCCCTACAGAATATACATTCCTTCCCACCAGGATTCTTTATATATTCGGAACGCCAGGGAGCATAAATTCTATCCATTAAAATAGTGATTGTTGTTTGACTTTCTTCCCTTTTTCTTCCCCTGGGATTCTTACTTCGCCATAAACTCCGTCATAACCTGGTTTTATCTCAACTTTTTCGTCTCTGACCTTAATTATCGATCGGGCAATCCTCCCATCGGCACTTTTCTCTAAATCCCCCAGAGGTATGTCAAGCAATATCCTGAATTCATTACCAAAATACGTGGTAAGTTTTTCGTAAATCCCTTTAACCGTCTTTGTGCTCTTACCCAAACCTAAGGAACCCCCAATAATCTCACAAAGTGGTACCAGGCGTTTATAATCTATTCTACCCTGGGACATGGGCTCTTTTCTGTCTGCTAAAGAGTATACACGATGGAGTACTCCAAGGGTTAGTGGTTTGCCACAAACAGGGCAAATATTATTATTCTTCTCGGACTCTTCCGGAGATAGGGTAACCCCGCAATTTCTATGTCCGTCAAAATGATATTTACCCTCCTCGGGGAAAAACTCCAATGTATATAAAAACTTCTCCCTATCCTGTCTTTTTAGTATCTCTCTTAATTCCGGATAATCAACTGGAGTGGCAAAGCAATTTGCCTCTCTTCCTATATTGGCAGGGGAATGTGCATCTGAGTTAGAAACAAGTGTTATCTTATCCAGAGAAGAAAGCAACCAGTTCATTGGAGGGTCAGATGACAACCCTGTTTCTATAGCGAAGATATTATCACTGTACTCTCCAAATGCTTCCTCGATTGAGTCGAAACCCGACTTTGACCCGAAGAGTCCAAACCATGGAGTCCATAGATGTGCAGGTATGAGTATTGCATCAGGATAGATGGAAAACAGTATTCCAGCAAGGTCCATAAGGGTTAATGATAGGATGGGTCTTCCGTCTGATTCCAGACTTCCAAACCTTCGTATGCTCTTGTTAAACTTTCTAACCGTTTCAAAATTTGGAAGTATTATAACTGAATGGACTTTCTTGGTCCCACCCTTAAAATTAAAAATGTTGTTGACTTCCACTGTTAGTATAAAATCAATTCCTTTGTATTGATAGATGCCTTCTCTCTCGGGCTCCAGGTTCTTCTCAAGCTCATAAAGCCAGGCTGGATTCGTAAAATCTCCGGTACCCATCAACTCTATGCCTTTGTTCTTTGCAGATTCGGCAATATGTTCCAGATCCATCGACTTACTGGTAGCACGGGAGTATTTTGAGTGTAGATGAAGGTCCGCATAGTATCCCATATTATTATTTTATAATACAATATTAAGGAGATGTGTCAAGAGTGTATGGGCATATGAATAGGTGAGTGAATGAGTATATTAAAATACTGCTTTTTCCTCCCCCCTTATTAACCGTCCAATGTTAGAACGATGGGTGATGAACACCACAATAGTTAATAAAATGGCAATAATAAGTATTGGAATTTCTATGGATTTACTTAAAAAGAAGTAGAATAGCGGAAGCGCTAATGCTCCACCAAGAGATCCAACAGAAACCCTCCTTGTTATACCGAGAAGAAGTGCCCATACTCCAAAACTTAAAATTGCAGGGATTGGCATAAGAGCAAGAACACTTCCAAAACCAGTGGCTATACCTTTCCCACCCTTAAAATGGAGAAACGGTGTTGTAATATGACCCAGAACCGCACCCAGAGCTCCAATAATACCCACAACAGGAGAAATCTGGACAAAATAGAATACAGGAAGGAATCCCTTCAAGAGATCAAGAACGAAAACTATAATACCTTCCTTCTTTCCCACCACTCTAAAAACATTTGTTGCACCAATGTTACCACTACCTGTTTCCCTTAGATTATATCCTTTAATCCGAGCCACGACATAACCGAATGGTATACTACCGGAAATATAGGAACAAATAAACGCAACTGGATACCACATTCGCATACCTCCTCATATTACCACAAAGTTCACCCCGATATGGTCGGTTCCTCACTACTGGGGTACCTTTGTGGCTATATTCATTTGAACTTTTTCTTCACTCTTATAGAAAGTGGAATACCGATAAACCCAAGTTTCTCTCTGATCCAGTTCTTAAGGTATCTTGTATACTCTCTATCAAAAGTTTTTGGCAGATTGGTTCGAATCTGGATTCTACCTGCCTCCTGTTTTACAGAATATATTTTCACTTCTTTCATGGCAGCAGGTGGTGGCCAGTGTGAGCAGGCTTCCTCTATAACCTCTTTAAGTTCTGTATATTTTTTATCCAATCCATTTAGTATCTTAAGGGCATATGAGAGAGAATAATCCACCCCCTTCATTGCGACAGAAGCGATAGGTATCATCGGGACCCAATCCACAAACGATAACGCTTTCCTATAGTAATTCATAATCGCGGTTTCTTTTTCACGGGGTATAAGGTCAAACTTCGAAAGGAGTATGAGCATTGGGGTTTCCCTCTCTATTGCCCAGTTGATTATTCTCTTGTCCTGTCTCGTGATTTCTTCAGTAGAATCTATTAGCAAGAGAACTATATCTGACTCTTCTATGGTTCTTATCCCCCGCAAGAAGGAATAGTATTCCAGGGAATCTTTTAATCTTGACTTCCTCTTTAATCCTGCAGTATCCACAAGCACGATATTCTCTCCCTTAAATTCAAGATAGGAATTTATGCTATCTCTGGTGGTTCCCGGCTCTTCTCTTATAATTGAACGTTCATATCCCATTACTGCATTTACAAAGGTTGATTTACCGGTATTGGGTCTTCCTATAACCCCAATCATACTGCCTTTTACAACTTCCCCTTCTTCAAAATTGGAAAGCAACCAGTCAAGAAGGTCACCAACCCCATGCCCGTGCATAGAAGAAATCTGGAATGTTTTATCGAGCACTACTTTTGAGAATTCAGAGGCTATAGTCCAATCCACACCTCTGTCCATTTTGTTCACAACAAGAACCTTCTTACCCTTTGACTTCCTTATATAGTTTGAAATCTCTTTATCCAGTGGGGTAAGTCCCGCCTTCCCATCCACCATGAAAAGAATTATATCTGCTTCCAGAAGAGCAAAATCCACCTGCTGCCCTACCATTCCTCCGATGCCGTCGTTTTCGAATTGTAGTCCTCCTGTATCTATCAATATGACCGGTTTGCCGTCTCTTTCCATTACACCATATACCCTATCCCGGGTCACGCCCGGCTCCCTATCTACTATTGATTTTCTCTGTTTGAGCAGGCGGTTGAAAAGAGTGGATTTGCCTACATTTGGCCTGCCTACAATCGCTACTGTATTCAAAATATCCTCCCAAGGTCTCTGATATCGTAGGGTGCTATATAAACATCCAATGGTATTGAGCTCTGGAATGTTTCGAAGGAACAACCATCTATAAATAGACCATCGCTATTTACGACACCCGGAGGGAGAATAGCCACATCAAAATCTAATACGGAGATAACACCCATTAAATCCCATCCCCCCAAAAGCCCTGCAACTCCGACTAATCCACCAAAGTATCTATTCCTGACCGGTAATACCTCTGCCTCTATACCAGATTCCCTGAAGTGTTTCGCTAACTCCCATATAACGCTGGAGGCAAGGGTTCCAGTAACAAGGAGAACCTTACCCTTAAGAGCTGGAATAGTAAGCTCCGCAAGGCCTGACAGAAATTGTCTTATCATGCCGATACCGTTCTCCAGTTGTGGAAATTCTCCATAATGTTCTTCAGGTGGAACTTTCTTTCCAGTCTTAAGGTAGAACTCATCGGACAGGTAAACCACTGCTTTGCCTGCCTTCTTTAGCATCTCTTCTTGATAGGGCTCTACTATTTTAATTATCTCATCCATCCATTCGGGTTCAGTGTTTTTAATGGGCGGAAGGCCTCTACGAAAATCAGTAAGTCCTACAGGAACAATTCCAATTGATTCAATAGAGGGATAGAATGAGAGTAGGTCCTCTATGGTTTCGTTGAGGTATTCCCTATCATTAAAATCCGGAAGAAGGACAATCTGTGTATGCAGTTTTATCCCGGCAGCGGTAAGCCGCTTTATGTCCTCTAATATACGGCCAGCCAGTGGATTCTTCATTAATTCTACTCGTTTCTCTGGATTCGTGGCATGAACAGAGATATAAAGAGGACTTAACTTAAGTTCAATGATTCGCTCGAAATCTTTATCCGTAAGGTTTGTCAATGTTATATAACTACCGTAGAGAAAGGATAATCTATAATCATCGTCTTTTATGAGCAGTGCTTTCCTCGCATCAGGGGGATTCTGATTTACGAAACAGAAACTACAATTATTCGTACAAATTTTTGTCTCAAATTCAGCTGGTTTTATCCCAAGGGGAATATCTTCATCCTTTTTGATATGATAGATTTTTTCTTCCCTTCCTATTGAGATTGAAAGCTCCAGGGAGTTACAGGATTCAAAGAAACGTAAATCCAGAGAATCGTTTATTTCCTTCCCGTCGATTGATATGAGATAGGAACCCTTTTTTATTCCCATCTTTTCCGCTATTGAACCTTTCCTTATTCCTTTTATCTTAACCATTTCACCTCAATATAGATTCTATAATAAAAAAGTCAATCATCCAGGTCGCTTCGCTCCAGTCTTTTAGTCCTTAGTTCATCAGTCAAATAATTTAGTTAAATGGTTAAGTAGTTGAATAGTTTTTGTTAGTCCAATGTCCGATGTCCAAAGTCAAACGAAACCGCAGATACACGCAGATGGACGCAGAGTAAAATAGTTAAATAGTTGAGTCGTTGAGTTGGTAAAAAAATAAAACTAACCCCTAAATCCTAAACCCTAAAACCTAAAACCTAAAAATGCCACGGTAAACTCACGGTTAATTCTTAATTAAAAAACACACACCACCAAAAAATTTGCGAGAAATTTAATGTAGGGGCGAGCCGATGGCTCGGCCTTTTAAGGAAGGCGACTCATCGAGTCGCCTCTACCTAACGTAGGCACGGTTTTAACCGTGCCTCTTGCACGAATAAATCCGTGCCCCGTTAAATAATTATTTTACCCCGGCGTAATAGCGTTGCATTACACCCTAATGAAATAGTTACACATTTCATAGGGCAAGCAGGGCAGGCCACAATGTAATAGAAATTCATTACATGTGACAGGTATGGCAAGCGGGGCGTGCCTACAATTTCCTTCTTTAGGAAAGGCAGCGCAGAGCGAACGAACTTTGCGAGAAATTGAGGAGGGATGGGGAGTACTCCATCTATCTTGACAAATCATTCGAAGAGATTAGTTTATTCGAAATGATGAGATGGATTGCTATACTCCTTTTTATACTTGGTTGTACGAGGGAAGTTTATAAACCTCCGCCACCTGATTTTCCCGAAGAACTGATACAGAGACTTGAAAAAGGGTTTGAATTTAAATGGAATGTTAAGCGGGAAAAAGGTGATATTCAAAGCACTTTCAAGGCCTCTGGAGTGTATAAAGGAAGTGGTGATTTCCAGATGAATGGAACGATAAAGATCGGAAATATAGAAGAGCCGATTTCTGAGATCGACCCGTATGAAGAGATAAGAAATCTCTCCGGGAAAAGAGACTTCCTCCTTATATCCCGGAATGGGGACGAATATACCTATTCCTTTACTGCAAACCTTTCTCTCTTTTCGCCGGGGGGAAAAGAGGGGGTTGGAAGACTCATAATAAACCAGGAAGGAATAGAAAAAATCAGCGCTAAAACAGAAGGAATAGAATGGGAAATGAAGATAGAACCACGAAAAAGGGTTCATAGAAAGAGTCTTGAAACCGGCAAGAATATTGATACTCCTACATTAAAAAAGAGACTCGAATACTATGGGGAAAGAATGGTGGAAGTCAAGGATAATAGAATTTACTTCGAGGAGGTCATTCCCATAAAAAGAGATGGTTTACTATTTAAGCGGGGGGATTATTCTACATATAGAGTAGCTCCAGCACCTGAAGGTGAATTAATACTCTCTCCTGATTCGATAGAATGCTATACAAAACAAGGATTAATAAGAACCCGTATAGAAGATGTTTCCATTAGACTGGACGAACATGGGGAATCCTGGATAACAGTTGTTTTCGACACACCCATAGAGGAAAGCCTGACTGGTGTCCAGATAGATGGAGAATTATTCGGGATTGGACATCCCAGTGGTGAGACTCTGCGGTTTACACTAAAAAATGATAGATTGGCAAAAGAGATATATGCAGTATTAAAATCACATGCCGATTTAATAAATGAATGAATTGAAAATGAAGAATAGCCACAGAGACACAGAGAAGAATTGTTTTTTGTAAGAAAAAGAATAGCCACAAAGACAGGAGAGAACACAGAGAAATAATGATTTGTTATAGGAAGATTAACCACGACAAAAGGTATAAAAATTAAAAATAAACTCTGTGCACTCTGCTTGCCCCGTAGGGAGGTAACGCCCGTACTGGGGTGTCTCTGTGGCTTAATTTAGGAGGTTTTAATGATAAAAAAGGAATTGCTTGACATACTTGTATGCCCCAATTGTAAGGGGGAACTTGAATATGATAAGAAAAATAGTAGACTGATATGTCATAAATGCAAACTCGCCTATCCTATCAAAGATGATATACCCGTAATGTTAGTAGATGAGGCAGAGGAATTATGACATTTCTTCTCCTCATTTCTTCCCTTAGTGTCCTTGCTGATACACCTGACTCTTTAGTCCTCCGCTATACTGCCGAATTCAAACAATCCACATTGGAAAGTAGAGCATTCTATGAATTAAAAGGAGGGAGTTATCCGGATAAAGAGGGAATGCCTGCACTACCTTCCTTAAGAAAAAAGATATTGACACCTGTTGGTGGAAGGGTGGAGTTGCGCTATCAGATTAAAGAAGAAGATAGGGTTGAAGTGATACCGGATGTAGTTCATTTTTACGGAAAAAAGGAAGAGAGCAAAAAACCAAATACCTACCAGCCTCCACCTGCTGAGTTAAAACAGCATCGCCCTTCTCCTTATGGTAATGCAACCCTCTTGATTCATCCCTTTACCTTTGATGGAAGGTACACTCATATCAGAAAAATAATTACAATCAAAATATACTTCCACGGGGGTAAGTGGATGCGCCCTGGGGGATATCAGGAAAGAAACCCATCACTCTTTCTGAATCAAATCAGAGGAAAGAGAATAGTGAGAAAAATTATCCCCAAATATAAAGCTGGACTCTGGATGAAGGTAAAGACAACAAAAGAAGGGCTATACGAGATCACACCCGAAGATATAAGTGAAGCTGGCGGAAGCCCTGCTTCTATTGACCCAAATAGAATCGAACTCCGCCATGGGTATAGAGGTGTCTTTAAATGGGATATGGATAGCCTTAACAATTTGGATTCACTTCCTCCTTTAATTCCCGCTATATATGAAATAAATGAAGATGGATCCTTTACCGACGAAGAAAGGATACTCTTCTTTGCCCATTCACTCTCCGGATGGAATAGAAACCGTTTTAAAAATAATAAATATTTCTACTATAATCCATATACCGACACCAATGTCTACTGGCTGTGCCTTGATGGTGAACCCCTGCTGATGGAGGAGGAAAACCTAACTGGTGGAGAAGACATATCCAATTTTATTGATACCATACACCTCGAGGAGGATAATTACAGCCCCTTAAAGAGTGGTCTCGTCTGGGGATGGAAAGAACTCAATACAACAGGTGGGCAAACCTCTACTTTGAACATTCCCTTTACTATCCATTACCCGTATGATAATGAAGCAATACTTCGCATTGCATTCTATCCTAAGAACTCAGGCCAATATGCCTTTCGTATCTCCCTCAATGGGACTATGCGATATGATACAGTAACTTCAACAGGTAATGCCGCACAGGACAGGACAGTCTTCATAGATACCATACCAGCCCTTTTAGAGGGCTCAAACCAGTTAGAAATAACCCTTCAGACCCCTGACGAATCAATAATTATGGATTATGTAGAGATAATTTACAGAAAAAGGACACTCACAACCAATGGAAAGTTAATTATAAATTCGGATACCTTTACAGTTAAACATTACACTGTTAGTAACATTGGGCAAGACCCATATCTGCTTGACTTTAGTAATACTGAAATACCATCTCTTATCTCGCATAATTTCACAGGAGGGAGTATAGATTTCGGAACAGATGCCTTAAAAATACTCCTTCAGGAATCACCCTATTCAATAGAGGGGATATCTATTGCGGATCCTACTTCATTACAATCCGGGGGCACTGACTGGGTCGTTATCTCTCCGGATGAATTCGTATCCTCATCATATACACTAAAGGGATGGAGAAATAATCATCTAAGGGGCATTTCATCACCAGTTACACGCGTGATAACCTTAAAGGAAATATATGACAATTTCTCCTTTGGAGTAAGTGATGCATCCGCAATCAAGAGATTTCTCTACCATACACAGAGTTCATGGAATCCACCCATAAGCTATGTCCTCCTCTTTGGAGATGGCAGTTATGATAATAAGAACTTAACAGGTATTGGAAAAACTTGCTTCATACCCATTCATACAGAGGGTATATGTATCCATACCGGAAGTGGATACCTTGATAAGAATCCCTGCTGGGATAATTGGTTTGTTGACTTCAATGAGGATGGGAATAAAGAGCCCGATATACCAATCGGAAGGGTGACCGCTTCAAATCTCACTGAGGCAAAGAGATGGGTGGACAAACTCACAGGATATGAATCCTCAGGGGGAAGTTGGAGGATGAATGCAATCCTTCTTGCCGACGATGCTTATAGCCCTAATTATTCGTCCGGGGAAACTACTCATACGGGAGGAGCGGAAAATATTTCAGGAAATCTACCAGACTGGGTATATCAGAAAAAGGTTTACCTTATGGAGTATCCACGGGTTGGGGGTGAGAAACCAGAAGCAGAGGAAGCTCATCAGAAGGCTATGTCAGATGGCGCACTCGTGGCTGTCTTTCTTGGGCATGGGAACCTGCGTAGGCTTACCCATGAATCGGTTTTTCTCCTGCAGGATGTTACTAAATTCAAGAACTTTCGGAAAACCCCTGCATACTATTTTGGTTCTTGTGATGTGGGTTATTTTGAAAGACCCGACGAAGACTGTATAGCCGATTATTCGAGCCTTTATTCTGATGGAGGGACTATAGTCTCTATTGCTGCCGGAAGAGCAACCAGCCCTTCATCTAATAATGCACTGGGAAAAAGAATTATCCAGTATCTCTTCAGTGATTCAGTATCTACAGCAGGAGATGCCTTCCTATTGGCAAAACAACAGGGAGGGCATTCCACTTATACCTTCTTTGGTGACCCTGCAACTGCAATACTCATTGATTCAACCGAATTAACCGCAGAACTGCCGGATACCGCAATTGGAGGGGAAAGATTTATAATAGGAGGGGAAACATCCACGCAATCCAATAGAATTTTCTGCATTGTTACAGAGGCAAATTATGATACTACATTGGATGCAAATGAGGGTGAAGGAGTAAGAATTGTAACGGTAAAGAAAACAGGAAGATCCTTATTCAAAGGTAGTGCACCAATAGTAAATGATTCATTTAACATAGGGATTAACCTCCCCCTAGATATAGAAGGACAGGAAGGTAATGTCTATCTGTATTCCAGAGGGGATAAGGAATCGCATCTTCATTCGTTTATTCAATTCACTCCTGGAACAGGAACCTCTGATACTATTCCACCTGATATAGGGTTCCAGATAAAAGGAAGGGAAATCAGTAAAGGGGACCTCATCCCCCCATTTGGAGAAATGACAATAATAATCAGGGATAGTAGCGGCATTGATATGAGGTCAAGAATCAACTTACAGGTAAAGATAAATAACTCAGATCCCATATATCTGATAGATAATTTCACCTATCATTCCGGCAATTCAACCAAAGGAGAAGCATCCTTCTCTTATGAGCGGCCGTTCTTCTCTGATACAATTCGATTTACTGTATATGCAAAGGATAATGCCGGGAATATTGGCATCAGGAATATAACATTCAGAATCGGTGAAGAGAAACTCCTCTGGGGAGTGGATAACTACCCCAATCCAATGAAAGATAAGACAACTATTATATATCACCTTTCGGAAGAAATCGATGTAGAGATAAAGATATATACGATTGCCGGTAGGTTGGTAAAAAATCTGAATCCCGGAATATCCAGATATGGCGTTAACTACGTAGATTGGGATGGAAGGGATGAAAGAGGCAGAGAGGTATCAAACGGTGTATACTACTATATGGTAAAACCCGGGGACGGAGACCCATATTACGGAAAGATAGCGGTAATAAGATGAGGATAGTAGGTGTTATTGGCGGTTCGAGTATTACCCAAGATATCTCTAAAATAGCCTATGAAACTGGAAAATTGATAGGAGAAAGAGGATACGCACTCATAACCGGAGGGCTGGGTGGCGTGATGGAAGCTGCTTCCAGGGGGGCAAAGGAAGCGGGAGGAATAGTTATTGGCATTCTCCCGGGTAATTCACGAGAAACTGCTAATAAATGGGTTGATATCCCTATAGTTACAGGGATGAGTCATGCCAGAAATGTAATAATCACACAAACAGCCGATATCCTTATAGCAATAGATGGAAGGGTCGGGACCCAGAGCGAAATCGCGTTTGGGCATATATACAGGAAAAAGATAATCGGAATCCACTGCAATATTCCCCTACCCTTTGAGAAAGTCTCGTCCCCGGAAGAAGCAATTCAACTCGTTGATGAATATTTCGAAAGGGAATAGCCACAGAGACAGGAGAGAACACAGAGATAATTGTTTTATTCGGAGGAAGGAAAAAAATAGCAACAGAGGCAGCAGAGGACACAAAGATTTTTTGTTTGATTTGCCCATACCCCACTTTATTCACCAAATCCGAAAATGTAGGGGCTCGCCCCGTGTAATAAAAATGTATCTCCAGAGGTTCCTATTACATGGGGCAAGACATATCTTGCTCAGAACCAAGAACTAAGAACACTTATTTACTAATCAACTATTTAACTGTCTTTGGTTATATTTTGTATCTCTTGATAGCAAGTTTCAGAATTCTCTCCACCAGTTCATCATATTCGATTCCCATTTCCTTTGCCTCTGCTGGAATATCGGAAAGATCTGTCATGCCAGGTATGGTATTTACCTCAAACACATAGGCATTCCTACCTTTGACAACGAAATCTACTCTTGAAAAATCTTCGCATCCAATAACCCTATGCACTTCGAGGGCTATACCCATAGCCTCTTTTGTCATCTCACTATCCAATCTTGCAGGAATAATAAATCGAGTCATACCACTGGTATATTTTGCCTCATAATCATAGAATTCGTTTTGTGGAACCAGCTCAAGAATGGGAAGCGCTATATCGCCAAGTATACCAACAGTAATTTCGCTCCCTTCTATATATTTTTCGGCAAAGACGTCTCCATATTTATTTGCATTGTGAAAAGCCTGGGAATGATCCTTTCTATCCCTCACTATGGTTATCCCAACAGAGGAACCCTCTGATATTGGTTTTATGAGATAGGGCGGATTGAAAGGCTCTACATCAGGGCTGATGGGATACATAAACGAAGGGGTGAGAATACCTGAAGATTGCAGTACTTTTTTTGTGAAAACCTTATTGATCGCAAGGGCTGATGCTAAAACACCTGAACCTGTATACGGAATACCCATTGTCTCAAGGAAACCCTGTATGGTTCCATCTTCTCCAGGTTTTCCATGTAACATTATATATGCTATATCTATAGGATTCTTCAATAGAACCTCTGCAATATCTCGACCGACATCAATCTCTATAACATCGTATCCCCTGTTTTTCAAGGCGGAAGCAACTTTCCCTCCAGAGCGAATAGATATCTCCCGCTCAGATGACCATCCGCCAAAAAGAACCCCAACTATCATAATTCGAGCCTTATTACCCTATCATTGTTATTCCTATCAAAGACCCTTATTGCAATATATTTCAAAGTCTTTTCCACTTTGAACGAAAACAATTCTTGCTTCTCATCAAAGAGCCCATCTGCAGGTATTGCACTTCTCCATCCCACCTTTGTCATCCCACCCATAGTAGTGGTATTATAGAATACCCCAACAATGCTTGAGAGTTTATCCACCACTACACCGGATACATCAATACTGTCTCCGACTACCTGTTTTTTTATCTCATTTACATCTGGAGGTAAATGATCGATAATAAAACGGGCGGTTCTCTCATGAGTTAGTGGAGAAGACTGGGTAGGTAGGTCTTTTGCTACAAGCTTTACTATATAGGTACCATCAGGGTATGGAGCAGTGTCTAAAAAATAGGCATCCTCCTCCACCCTTTTTGCTAATCTCGTAAACTCTTCCCCCTCTCTCTTGAGGTATAGGTCGAAAACAAGATGATCCCCATCTGGATCAATTGCTTTCCAGTAAATACATCGAATTTCATCTGGAATATGATAAGCCTGCTCTGGTACATAGAATCCCATTTTTCTCAATTTCATCACGTCCTCTTGCGAAATAAATTCGCGGTGCTGCGGACCCTTATTCCCACCACCACATCCAATACCAGATGGTAGAACTGCAAATTGCAGTATCTCAGGTGATGAATTCCTTTCCCTGTAAGAAATCCTGACATCCTTGAGGTATGAACCTTCCCCTCTAAGGATTGCTTTCCATTGAAGAAACGGGCCCTCTGCTTCAATATTTATTTTAATGGGACTCCAATGCGTCCAGGAAGAATCTACCTCCTTCTTCTTACCACTCCTCTCGAAGAAGGATATATCTCCTTCCCCAGTATAAAAAAGATTTCCCCAGACTACCCCTATCCCACCATCAATAACAGATGAAATATATGTTCCTTCCTTTCTTTTCTCCTCGCTCATCCGATAGATATTCCCGGGATACCCAGTGCCAATATAGAGCTCGCCATGAATATTCTTCAATACAGTTATCTTTGATTCCTCGAGGTCTGCAATAATCCGAAATTCGCTCCTGTGGAATTCTCCAACCTGACCATCCTCTGATTCACCAGCGTAAAATCTATTTCCTACTTCTACTCCAGAGAGTATTGAAGTGCCTTCGTAGACTATGAACTCCCTGTTCTTACAGAGGAATTTAACTTTTCCAGCAGGAGTTCCGTTATCAACAGAAATGCCTGAAACAGAGAGAGTATCACCACAGAAGCCTAGACCATTTACTTCGTCAAAACCCGTATCATAGTATATCCTTCCATTCCCCGGGGAGAGGAATTCATATATAAGTCCTGGGGTCGAAGTTCCTATGAATAGCTTATCACTATATGGGACCATCTCTGTTACTGAATGCGCCTCCACGGTATAGAATTCCTTGATTTTCTTTTTGGTCACCTCATAGATTTTACCATCAGGGCCTGTCCCAATAAGAAGTTTATCTTCCCACTCGAATATTGAATATATATTACTGGCATCAATAGACAGTGAATCCACGATCTCATCCCCTTTTATGAACAGGAGCTTCCCCTCCGGAGAAAGACCTGCTACAATAAAATCTCCCCAGATTCCAAGTGATATCAAACCTCCCTCAGCATTGATAATTGTATCAAGGGATCCATTATTGTTCATCCTTATCAGCAAGCCTAAATCAGAAATACCATAGTAAAGTTCCCCATCTCTTTCTGCTATATCGGATATAAATCCATCACTATCGGAAGTCAATTTACTGAGTTTATTCCCCAGATATACGGAATCCCGTGCAATAATGGTTCCATCAACCCTACCCTTATATAAAGAATCTCCGGAGAATGTCCAGAAATAAGAAAACGATAGAATAAAAAGCAGCATTTTACCTCCTGACCTCTATCCTTTTTACATCCTCCCCAATAACAGGTCCTGGGAAGATGACCTCTTTTTTATCGATTAGATAGAAATTATGTTTAGAGGTCTCATCATTCTCCTTTAGAACACTTAATAGACTAATAGGTATATCCTTGAGTTCTCCTTCTTTGGTACCAATTAATGAACCTTTCTTGTAGAACGAGAGGACCACTCTGTCATGGGATGGTAAGGTATTTATAAAATCTTTCCATTCTGAAAAATCATCGAATTGGAAATTAAGAGGGACTCGATTCTTCTCATAACTTAAGAACTCGTCTCTGCCCGAAGCCATCACCAATAAATCGCAGGGGGAAAGGGGAGCCTTAAAGTCAACATTGATGGTTGTATCTGACTCCCTGTATCTCTCTATAATAATGGATGCCTTCACCTTTTCCCCAGGTTTAAAATCCCTCTTTATTAATTGTATTTCCTTGATTCTATACTCCTTTATAAGAGGCAAAGTTCCTATATCAATAGCAATAGAATCTACCTTAACATCTTTATAACGATTGTCCTCGATCTCTCTAAGGAAATCCATCGTCCGTCTGTATATATCCATATGAAGGTATTCCCCACTCATAACCGAGGAAAAGGATACATTGCCCTGATTGGTATAGAGCATAATGGAACCTTTCAAAGTTATAGGATTATACACTCCTATCTCTTCAATCCAGTTTGCAAACAAAAGAAAGGATGTAAGCCCTGGGAGAAAACTCTTCATATTGGTAACTCTATAATTACGCTTCACATCATTCAATCTTATCCTGCAATTCACCATAGGTGGGTCTCTTTTTAGTATCCCTTTTATACCTGAAACTCCGTCAGAGACAATCGTGCCTATAATATTCCCGGGATTTGCAAATTTAAAAGAGGAATAATAGGAAGGCAGATAGCTACTAACCATTCCTTCACATAAAGGTAGACATGAAATGCCTGTCCCAAAAGCCGAATGCCCAAAAGCATATATTGTGTCTCCACTAACAGCTGTAATAGTCCCCATGGCTGAAATGTTTCCGTCTCCAGTGACAAGGGTCACACCACAGACGCCACCTGGAGCAATTGGAGCGGGGTTGTCAACCATTCCTCCCTGTAACCCAGAAGTAAGTAAGAAAACTCCGGGAAGAGAATCCAGAAGCGGAATAGACGGTGGAGGAAACCCGGTCGCATTAAGGATGGACTTTATAGGAGTAAGTCCTCCAAACCCACTGTGAGAAGAGGCTCTACCCCTTTTCATATCTATAAAAGGTGTAATACCACAGATAGGTTTCTTTGCAAATAACCAGGAATAAGCAACCGCACCAAGAAGTTTACCCTCCAGATAAACTGGACTTCCACTCATACCGGCAAGAACACCAGCTTCATCTACTACATCACCTTTTAATTCTGCAAGGATTATTTCACTCCCGGTCGGAGAAGGTGGAAGTATGCCGGTTATTTTGACATTGAAGGTGTCAATCTTTACTCCCTGAAATGTGCTCAATCCAAACCCCTCCATCCCGATCTTCACCTCAGATGGATTTATAATTTCAATGCTTTGAATAATTTGAAATAATAGAATAGATACGATTAGCATCTTCCTCTTTCAATCCTTTCTTTTTCGCTATTTTTAGATTGATTTCCAATAATTTAACCACAGGCACTAAGAATTCATGTGCATTCTCCTCGAGTGACTTTAGATCCCTATCAAGGGTATTCCAATCCCCTCTCTCAACAGGTCCTGTAAGACTCTCAAGATAATCCATATCTTTGACATTGTTTACAACTTTTTCACCCAGCGAAGTTGCTACATCATCAGTAATACCACACTTTTCAAATAACTGTTCTGCCAGAAAGAGTAAGCTGGTTAAGAGATTTGTGGATATTATCGAAGCCATATGATACAATGGTTTCTTTTCAGGAGCTATATGTAAACCCTTACCCTTTAGAGCTCCTACTATCTTTTCAGCAACTTCTAACCCCACTTCATCGCCTTCGATCCCCCAGTATCCTCCAGAAAGGTCCAACCTATGACTTGGAACACTCCTTAAGGGATGTAAAGAGAATCTCCCTTTAGGGTTAGAAGCCTTTATTACCTTGTGATCCAGTGAACCGCTCGTATGCCCTACTATAAGGTAAGGGGGCAACTGACTGGATAAAACTTCGATTGCTATGTCAGGAACCGCAAGAATAATCAAACAATCCTGACCTCTAAATTCAGCAGGACTATAAATGCGTTCGGTTTCTTCTATAAAATCTGGATAACTCTTAGAATAATATCCTGAAAATTCCCAATTAACGGATTTAAGTGAAAAAGTAAGTGAGGTTCCAACCCTCCCAGCACCACAGATGGCAAATTTCATTCAAAATTCAAAGAATTTCATTCGTAGAATTTCATTCGGCAACGACGTTGATAACCTTTTTTCCGCGTCTTTTTCCAAATTCTATCTTACCATTAGCCAGAGCATATAGAGTGTCGTCACTCCCTCTACCGACATTCCATCCAGGATGATATTTGGTCCCTCTCTGGCGCATTAGGACCATGCCGGCTAGAACTTCTTCTCCTGCAAACTTTTTAATACCAAGGTATTTTGGATTTGAATCACGACCATTACGCGATGAACCTACGCCCTTTTTATGAGCCATCTACCCCTCCTTCTTTTTCTTTGATTCCTTTGTTTTTTTGTCCTTATCTACAACAGTGCTCTTTTTTGTTTTCTTCTTTGTTTCCTTTTTTTCCTGCTTTTTCCCTTTATCTAAAACAACATCTTTTTTCTTCTTTGGCTTTAACTCCTTTTTCTTAGGGCTCTTCTCCTTCTTTACTTTACTTTCCTCTTTTGCTTTGTCCTCCTTCTTTACTCCGCTCGCCTTTCTTGCCTTACTCTCTTTCTTTAAAATGATGTCTTTGATCTCTATCTCAGTATATTGCTGTTTGTGCCCTCTGGTCTTTCTGTAGCGATTACGTCTTCTATATTTATAAACAATGATTTTCCTATCCCTGCCATGCCCGATAACCACCGCTTCAATCTTTACTCCTTCCAGGTAAGGTTGCCCAATCATAATTTCTTTATTCTTAACAAGAAGAACCTTGTCGAATGTTATTTTTTCTCCTACTTTATTATCCATGCGAGGTAACTTGATTCTGGACTTAACATCCGTGGCCCACTGGAATCCCTTCGCTTCAAATACTACATACATTAACTTCCTCCTTCTCCTATGGGTAATTCTGGTATCCCTTCTGTACCTGGCAGAGTGGGGATACCTGATTCTTCTTTTTCTTCTGGAACTGCCTCTGGAGTAATGCCCTCCATTGGTATACCCCTATTAGATGGAAACGTTTTCTGTATTTCCTTTTGCAAATCACCTTGCGCGGTCTGCCTGGGTATAATGAGTGCTATTGAAGTTGAACTTAGAAAAAAAAGAACTGCAAGGCCTATCGTCACCTTTAATAGCAATGGGGAAGCTCCTTTTCCACCAAAGAAAGAACCACTTCCCCCACCACCAAATACCGAACTCATACCCGAACCATGTGATTGCTGCATTAGTATCACAACAATCAATAAAGCTGCAAAAAGCACATGAAGCGCTATCAAAAAACCTAACACGATACCCTCCCTGCTATTTCTATGATTTCTGCAAAAACTTCTGGATCCAGTGAAGCACCTCCAATTAGTGCACCATCAATGTTATCCTGCTTTAATAACTCCTCTGCATTGTGCGGTTTCACTGAACCTCCGTATATTATCCTGATTTCCTCCCCTTTCTCACCTAATAATTCCCTTATGGCCCTGTGCATCTCTTCTGCATCAGTAGGCTCTGCTGTCTTACCTGTTCCAATAGCCCACAACGGTTCGTAAGCGATAGAAACACTCTCAGGATCCAATTCTATCCCGAATAATGAATCCTTTAGCTGTTTTTCTACTACTTCCTTTTCCCTTTTTTCTTCTCTTTCCTCTTCTGTTTCACCTATACATATAACAACTTTCAGTCCGAAATGCAAGGCCATTTTTATTTTTTTTCTTAAATCCTTATCCATCTCTCCGAAGATTCTTCTTCGTTCAGAATGTCCTATTATCACCCACTCTACTCCCAATTCCTTAAGGAAAACAGGCGAGATTTCTCCCGTGTAAGCTCCATCTTCCTCCCAGAACATATTTTGAGCACCTATGGTAACCCTTGAACCTGCAAATTCTTCTATTGCTGCAGTAATAGAAGTAAAAGGAGGGGCTACGAATACATCAATATCACTTATATTTAATTCCTTCCTTAGTAGTCTCTTTGCAAATTCCCTTGTCTCACTTATGCCCTTGTGCATCTTCCAATTCCCACCGATTAAGAGTCTTCTCATCTTTATCTCCTCTTTTTAAGCACAGAAATCGCTGGCAGTTCTTCTCCCGTAAGGAACCTGAGGGATGCTCCACCACCTGTTGAGAGATGAGATAATTCTATATGCCTACCCTTGATTGCTTTATCTGTATCTCCTCCACCTACTATGGTAAGCGAGCCCCTTTCGGTGGCTTTGCCCATTGCCTTCGCAATCTCCAGTGTACCTTTATCAAAGGGAGGAACTTCAAAAACTCCCATAGGTCCATTCCAGAAGACAGTCTTTGATTTAATTATTACAGACGTAAAATATTCTATTGTAGCGGGTCCAATATCAACTCCCTTCCAGGCAGATGGAATGCTTCCAATATCAACAACTTCGCAATTGACCCCTTCGCCTATCTCTTCCGCGATAACCGCATCAAGCGGAAAAATTAACCTCACATTATTCTCCTCCAATATCGAACGCAACGCCTCAATATCAGGAAAGAGGGTTTCATCCACCAGGGAATCCCCAACAGGAACTCCTTTCTCTCTGAGAAAACTAAATGCCATCCCCCCACCAATGATGAGATTATCTATAAAATGAGCAAGATTCTTTATAACAGGTATCTTGGTTTTTAATTTTGCTCCACCAAGTATGAGGCTAAAAGGCGCTGGTGGATCCATAAGTAGCTTGCTTAGATTTTCTACTTCTTTCAATATAAGCAGTCCAGCTGCCCTCTCTTTCATAGCTATTGCCACTCCATAGGTAGATGCATGCTTTCTGTGGGCAGTGCCAAATGCATCATTTATATAAACCGTTGCAAGTGATGCAAGCTTTTCCACAAACTCACTATCATTAGTATTTTCCTCCTGATGGAAGCGGGTATTCTCAAGGAGTAGCAACTCGCCTTCTTTAAGATTCTTCGTAGCCTCCACTACTTTCTGTCCGACAGTTTCATCTACAAACTCAACCTCTTTCCCCAGCAATTCACCAAGCCTCATGGCGATTGGCGCAAGGGTAAGTTTCTCTACTCTCTTACCCCCTGGCCTGTCAAGATGCGACATCATTATGACTCTTGCCTTTTGCCCGATTAGATACTGGATAGTTGGTAGAGCAGCTTTAAGCCTCCAATCATCCCCTATAATTCCGTCCTTTATAGGAACATTGAAATCAAACCGACAGAGGACCCTCTTTCCTCTTACGTCAATATCCCGAACAGAGTTAATGGGAATCACAGATATTTACCCATCATTATTGCCACATCGATCATCCTCATAGCGAAACCCCACTCATTATCATACCACGATAGAACCTTGACGAAATTTCCGCCGATGACTTTTGTAAATCCTGGGTCAAAAATTGACGAATGAGGATTGCCAAGAATATCCACAGATACGATTGGATCCTCTGCATATTCAAGGATTCCTGACAATTCACCTTTTGCATACTTTAAAAAAGCTGCATTGACCTCTTCAGAGGTTGTCTCTTTCTCCACCTCGCAGACAAAGTCTACAATAGCCCCGTCAGGAACAGGAACCCGCAAAGCTATTGCGTCAAGCTTGCCTTTCAGTTCCGGCAGAACCTCAGTGGTCGCAATCGCTGCTCCAGTTGTGGTCGGAATAATAGAAATTGCTGCAGCTCTTCCGCGTCTCAAGTCCTTATGTGGTAAGTCGAGAATCCTCTGAGTAGATGTATAGGCGTGAGTGGTGGTCATAAGACCTCGTTTTATGCCAAAGGATTCGTGAAGAACCTTAACAACCGGGGCAAAACAATTAGTTGTACATGATGCATTGGATATGACATCATGTTTCTCCGGATCATACTGTTTATGGTTTACACCATATACGATAGTAAAATCTTTTTTATCGCCCTTATATGGCGCTGAAATTATAACTTTTTTCGCACCGGCATCTAAGTGCTTTGCTGCATCATCCCGGCTTTTAAATATCCCCGTTGCCTCTATAACAACATCAGCACCGATATCCTTCCAGGGCAAAGCAGCAGGGTCCTTTTCCTGGAAAAAGGGTATCTTTTTGCCATCCACAACAAGAGAATCGCCCTCAATATCAACTTTCCCCTTATATATCCTGTGGATGGAATCATACTTTAAGAGATAAGCCAGTGTTTTGATATCAGCAATATCATTTATACCCACTATATCTATATCATCACGAGACGTAACGCCTCGAAGAATGCACCTCCCTATTCTACCAAAACCGTTTAGACCAACTCGGACAGCCATTTATACGCCTCCTTTTTATAAACTTACTCCTATACCCAGACCAAAGCTTACATTACTCCAGAAATCAAAAGAAATTTCTTCTTCTTTTAAATCTTCGACCTCTCCCAGTAAAAACTGTGTTATGTTTATCTTTAGAGGAAGGTTAACCCTGAAATTATCCTGCTTATAGCCAATAGAAAGACCAACGGTAGCAGATGGGAGGAAGAAATTTTCTTCCCCGGTATCCAACCAGAGCACGCCACCAGTTATCCCTGCATTGACATCCAGAATAGGTACGGGAAGTCCGAAAGATACTCCACCACACCATTCGTAAATACTGATATCTCCGGAAGTGGGGAAGTCCAAAGATCCACTTAAACCCAACTTGAGAATCAGTAAATCCAGTTGAAACCCTGCTCTTATTGAATTATATCCCGAGAAATAAAGATCCGCATCCCCTATTTCCGATTGCACATCTTTGCCTACACTACTCATAATTATTCCAATAGCACCGCTAATCCTATTGTTTATCGTATCAACCACGAGGCTCGATGTATCAATCTCAAAACTCTCCGGTAAATCATCTATCCTTGAAAAGAGCCACTCATACCCACCCAAAAGACCGAAACTACTTCCATGCTCATAAGCCACAGAAGCCTTTAATATTTTTACATCCAGAAGAACGCCAAGTTCAAAAGCACTTTGCGTTCTTTTGATATCACCATCAAGCTTTCCATAGAAGAGGGTATCATTGATAGTGGCATACCCGATAAGGCTATCAATCGTCCAATTATTTCCCGATGGACTGCTTACCACGGTGTCCACCATAACCGAAAAAGTGTTTGGTAATATAGCTATACTGCCCTGACCGAAGAGCTTATTCCTGGAGAATTTCATACCTGCACCCAATTTAAGAGGACCAAGCCCGATTCCTGCCCCGATAAAGATAGGGGACGAGGAATATTCAACACTTAAAGGCTTCTGGGTTTCAATGGAGATTCCACCAGAAAATGGGATATCTATAATAATGGTGTCGTCTTCAGGTATTTCCGAATAATCCGAATGAGTAAATTCAAAGGGTTCATCAGGGTGAAAATCACCTGTTATACTCCCGGTGAGCCCCATCTCCAGACCCCATTTATAGCCTCGCTGGTAAGAAATGCCGATACCAACAGGCCCTATTTTCTTTGAAACGCCAATAAAATCCATTCCACCTATCTCATTATAGCGAATTCCAAATGGAATTGTAACGGAATCATCCACTCCGCTAACCTCAAAGGACTCTTCAAAATTGGAACTACTCTTCCCGCCCATAGAAAAACCCGTATAAAAATCCAGGTTTCTTCCTGCTGCCAGGACGGCGGGATTTAAGTCGGCACCCACTATTCCGTATCCAGCAGTTGGGTTATGGAATCCTTCGTCAAGAAAAAATAAATTTATCGAACTGGATGTATGATTTATCTGGAGATAATAATCACCTTCAATGTCAAAGCCTAAAAACAATAAAAAGATTAGCATAATAACCTCCTAAATATGCCACAGAGACAAGAGCGTGCACAGAGTATATTGTTTTAAAGAAAATTTTATTTGATTTTTTGACTCTGTGTTCTCTATCTGTGATCTCTGTACCCTTGTGGTTATTTCTCATAGTTAACTCTATCATGGATAGATCCTCCCCAGCATTCTGGGGAAGGGTATCGTCTCCCTAATATGCTTTACCCCACAAATCCAGGCGACTATTCTTTCAATACCCAGACCAAAACCGGCGTGTGGAACAGAGCCATATTCACGGAGATCAAGATACCATTTAAAAGCTTCCATTGGAAGGTTCCTTTGTTGAATGCTCTCTCTTAACTTCTCAATGTCAAATTCTCTCTCTCCCCCACCTACGATCTCCCCATATCCCTCGGGAGCAAGTAGATCAAAGGATAAAGTTCGTCCGGAAGTACTTAAGTCTTTTCTCATATAAAAGGCTTTGATATCCTCCGGGAAATGGGTTATCATAAACGGGGAATCGTAACTTTCTGCAAGAACGGTTTCCTGGGGGGCTCCAAAGTCCTCACCCAATTTCATTGATTCTCCTAATTCATTAACTCGCTTCACCGCTTCTTCATAACGTATCCTGGGGAATGGTGCCCTTATCGAACAAAGTGCATTCGTATCCCTCTCTAGAACATCCAGCTCTCTCTTTCTGTTTGCAAGAACACGATGTATAGTGTACTCAACCATCCCCTCTGCCAGTTTTATTGCATCCTCTAAATGAGCATAAGCCATCTCTGGCTCAATTTGCCAGAACTCTGTTAGATGACGTCTGGTCTTTGACTTTTCAGCACGAAATGTAGGGCCAAAACAATAGACCCGCCCGAACGCCATACAGGTTGCTTCGTTATACAATTGTCCACTCTGGGATAGATAAGCTTTCTCTCCAAAATAATCAGCACTGAATAGGGTAGTGGTACCCTCACAGGCAGAAGGAGTAAATATAGGAGCATCCAGCTTAAGAAACCCCTTATCCCATAAATAATCCTCCACGGCTCTTATGATTTCCGCTCGAACTCGAAGGACTGCCCACTGCTTACTCGAGCGAACCCAGAGATGTCGATTCTGAAGTAAGAAATCCACTCCATGAGATTTAGGGGTAATCGGGTAATCCTTCTGGTTTTGAATAACCTCTATTGATTTTACATTAATCTCGAAACCTATCGGTGAGCGTGAGTCCTCTCGAACTAATCCCCTAACAATAATGGATGCTTCCCTCTTTAAATCATCAATCATAGAAAAACTCTCATGGGAAATATCCTCTTCTGTAGCCACTCCCTGAATAATTCCGGTCCCATCCCGGATCAGTAAAAACCTGATACCTCCACTGGACCGTTTATTATATACCCATCCTTTGATTTCTACTTCCTCTCCCGCAAATCTTTTTATATCTTCTATATATACCCAATCCATATTCCTTATATATCTATAACAATTATAAAGTCAACCCTAGCCTCTTTTGTGATTTTCATCTTCGTGTGTTCCAAACCTGATGGTTTATAGTCACTATTTCTCTAACACTCTGGAAATACCATTGCTATATTCTACCAAGGGAGTCATCCCACTGACAAGCTTATCTTATACTTAAATTTCGCCTAAACTTATCTGCTCAAGTCCGGCTATAATATGTAGAGTGGTGAATTTACCTCATCCGGAAGAATTGACGAAGAAAACATATTATCAGTCTTCTGCTATAAGGTTAACATCCTTAACCCTTATGGTCCCTGGGGTAAATATTTTATTCTTAATCTATTATTCTATAATGCTACCTTATGAGTATTATCTTTTTCCTGTCTTTTGATTCTCCTCTTTCTAATAGTAGAAAATATATGCCATTTGGTAGATCCCTTTCACTGGAATCCTTCCCCTCCCAACTAATATTATATCTACCTGCTCTCTCTTCTTTATTTACAAGAGTTTTAATAAGCTGTCCTAAGACATTATATACCTTGAGTGTAGTTAGAGTAGAACCTTTACCGGTAAGGAAATAATCAATAACGATTGATTTAACAAATGGATTTGGGTAGGTTTGTAATAAAAGGCAACCCGTTTGATAATCTCCATTATCCTGTTCGTCAATTCCAGAAAGTAGGGCAGCTATGGTGATAGGACCACCTGCACCATATATCTCCTGACCAATATACCCTGATTTATCCCACCCCTGCCTGAGGTCCTCAAGAGGAATATACATTGTGTCATTTATTGAGCCATAGAGGCAGGTCTCAGTCCATAATGCATCATCTGGCAAGAATGGTGGAAGAGAATATTTTAATACCGAAGGAGCATAATCAATAAATCCACTGGTTATATTATTAAAATAATCCGGTATTAGCTCTTCTGCGATTTCTCTATATTCCTTTAAATATTCCCAAGTTTCATACTGTTCCTTCATTGTAATAACACCTGCTTCCTGCATTGGGCTCATTCCAAAAAATGTAAGATAATCTGACGCATATCCATAGTCGCACTCCCAGAGCCAGCAACATCTCATAATGTTTGCAATAGGCATATAACTCATTCTCAAGTATTCAATATCGCCTGTGATATGGTAGAGTCTGGCACATGACGTGGCACATGCAGCTGTCATCTGTAATTCATATGCAAGACCGAATCCTTTGCCAACAATATGCCCAATTGATACAATAGCCTCATTCAGATATACACCTTCTCCAGTAATATCATAACATTCCAGCATGAGATAGGCATATCCACCAGCGACATCAGGTTCAGAACCTGAAATAGGGTCATTGGTTCCATACTCGAAGAATACGGGAAATTCGTAGTTAACATTATGTGCAAAGTCTATTACAGTCTGAATGGAAGCGAATAGTAGAGAACCAGCACCATCATTACCCATTTTAGCCAGTTTTGCAAGACCAATGTGAAGCTCCATTGTATACCAGCTATCTCCTCTCGTTATTCCCAGATTGGGATAATCGTTCACGATTGTCTGATGTTCATCATTGTAAAAATATGGAAGGTTTATTTCAAGAATACTGTCTATATCTGTGACATCACCAAATTGCTGTTCATATTTTTCTATTGCTACTAGAACATCGAGTTGTGCTATTAATTCAGCAGAAGTATAGCGAGGAATATCAACATATGCCCTTAAGAAATCAATACCATCTACTGTTACCCAGCATTTACTATCAAGTAAATCTAAAAGCTCATAAGAAACCACCTCTTGCCAATCTGTATACACTGTATCAGGTTTGTAAATATGATTATAAATTTCTGATAATGAGTAAATAAATCTCTCTGCTTTATCGACTTCAGTTTCTGTTATTCCAGATATTAGATAGATATAAGTGTCAACAATATCAAAGCTTATACCCTGTGGGATAGTAGTTGAAGGAGATATTGGTCTCATATAACCAATACTCTCTGTGGATGCATTGACCACACGTTCTGGAGCCCATGGATTCTTTAACATAAAATAGTTATTAAGTGTAGAAAAGTCCTCAAAATAAAAAATTGAACTATAAGTTGCATCCTCGTACAGATAGCAAATACCAGAAGCTAATATAAGCTGCTTGGCATATTTATTAATAGTTGCTTCCATCAAATTATTAGTTGTTCTGTTATAAAACCATATATCCCTTGGATTATCAGTTATCACTTTAGCTTGTATTGTTGATACATTAGTCTTCCAATTAATTAGTCCATAACTTTGCTTATATACTCGAAACTCTGAAGCAAAATCAGCCCAATCTCTTACCGATTTTATTGTGATAAGGATTTCCTCTTCATTTTCTGTGGCAGATATACTATCAACATATTCTGGATTCATAATATTAAATTGTGAGCCATGAACTATCTTTGTTGCCAATGCCTTCTCTGATTTGGATGTACGATATATTAATATATAACCATTTGTAGTTGCCTTGTCATATTCGATTGTATACTCTCCCATAGTTATATTAAAATGAGTGCTATCCCATGAGTTAAGCATTACGCTTTCAGAACCTAAAGGAGTATGTATATTGTAGATACTCTGGGGATTATCACCTTCAACACCATCAGGATCTTGATATGTTACTCTAACATCATAATCAGTATCATGAGTAAGTCCAAAAATAGTCCTTTGAAATGAAGAGTTAACCCTGGGCATATTTCCATCATTAATCCAGGAGGTATCAATTGACTGTTTATGTACCAGTGTTGCACTTCCATTTTGATTTGCATCCCCTATAAAGGGTGCAATAACCTTAATCATATTAGAAGCCAATATATCTGCAGTAATAGTATCTGTAAAGATCTTAATATGAGGAAGTGTGATGTTAGTAATATACTTTGGATTTTCACCTACCACTCCATCAGGGTCAAAATATGTAACCCTGATATCATACGTAGAATCAGGAGAGAGATTACTGATAGTACATTTATATTCAAATGGTTCCTTTTTCATGGTAGTATCTGCTTCCCATATACTTTCTGCTTTTAATTTATAACTCAAGGTTGCATTTCCATCACTATCTGTATCACCATAATATTTTGCGGTTATGCTTATGGAATTATAATTGTGTGTCTCAGTTAGTGTATCTGTAAATGTTCTTGGCTCAGGAAATAGTCTTACATAAAGTTTTGGGCGAAGGTCCATAATAGTATATTCACTTGATGCAAAGTCAAGAATTCCACTCACAGATGATACTACAGGTTCTCTTAACACAAAGCCAAAATTACTGTCTGGATAAGTTATCCATTGCTGGCATATATTGGTCAAGGTCCAGGAATGCAATGTGCCAGTTGAAGTACCAGTAGTAAAACTCTTTATAGATTCAGGAGTCCCTTCTCTATCATCGGGTATACCATTACAGCCAGACGTAGTCCATGAAACTGTATCATAAAATGCATATTCCCAGTTACATTCTCCCTGAACTGAAGGTCTACCATCATATCCACCAGGGTCATTTCCAACACCCTCACCCCAGGGACGATTAAGACGGTAGACACCCAGTTCTTTGGTGTCAGTCTGCGTTGTTCTCCTCTGCGTAAAGTATAGATATACCCAGGCAGAATCAATTATCGCTTCAGGAGAAAGGGATGAAATGTCAAACCTTATAAGGGCATGCTTTGCATCAGCTTCTGTGCCATTACCTGTTGCCTCGAACATATCTTCATCACCTGTATTACAGCCAGGTTTATTGATAAATATGTGCGCATCCCTGCAACCATCATAATCATCAATTCCCTGCTGAAATGTGAAGAGCTGTTGTGCAAAAGAAGTATAAGTTATAAAAATCAGTAAAAAAAGTGTATTTTTTCTCATCCAATACAATCTAACAGCAAAACTTTAATTGTCAATATAATTCGTTGTGTTTAAGTTATCGAACCAGAAGTATCTTTTTTGTGTCTTTTGATTCCCCTCTTTCTAATAGTAAAAAATATATTCCATTTGATAATTGTCTTCCAGTGTTATCCTTTCCATCCCATCTAACCGTATATCTACCAGCTTTCTGCTTTTTCTTAATCAGTGCTCTTATATATTGACCCAATATATTATAAACTTTTAGTGTTGTTAAAGTAGAATTTCCACCCGTTACGAAATAATCAATAGTGATTGATTTAACAAATGGATTTGGGTGAGTTTGCAGGATTTGGCTCTCTGTGAGATAATCTCGTGGTTCTTTAATTGACGCACTTTCGTTATAAATGTTTTGAATTTCCTCAACTGATAAAGCATAGTTATAGATGCGAATATCGTCAAGCACGCCTTTGAAATTATAGTTGGGGTTATTGGGAAGAACTTGTCCGATCGTTAAGTCAATTGTTGTCGGTAATATTAAACCAGACCAGGACGAAGAAACATCTAACTCACCGTTAATATAAATTTCAACTACAGAACCATCATAAAGCACTGTGATATTATATAAAGTATCCGTTAAAAGTTGGGTTTGAGAGTCCAAATCTTTTATACCAGAATTGACTCCATAATCGGTTTTAATCGTCCATCTGATCCGCTTCTCTGGTATTATTGATATCTTCCACCGATTTTCCCAATTTCCGTGAGAAATGGGGTAGGCTTCGCGACTATAAAATTGCCCAATCTTCATCCATAAACTGACGCTAATTTCGTCCCGAAAATTGAGGCTGGCATTATTAGGAACCCGGATATAGTCATCAACACCGTCAAAATAATAAGCGCTGTTTTCATTCCCAAATCGATCCGCTACAAGTATCGCTCCATAGACACTTCCGTTATTGCCCAAACCGCTCTCATCATTGGCATTCCCATTAAAAGGATAATATGCAACCGGTATTCCCGTCCCAACATTTGAGGAGTCCTGAACAACAATACCAACACTGTCCTCTGCCTGTCCTCCACGACCGTCATCCACCATACAGCTAACATAATAGTATCCTTCATTCTCTGGCGCTGTCCAGGTTACCGTTGAGTCATCACCAATTATAGTCCCATAGGTCGAGGTCCAGGAGTATGATAAAGTGTCGTCATCGGGATCTGTAGCAATACAGGTTAATTGCGTCGTTGCTCCTAAATCGATCTTTTTGGGATCGGCATTTAGGCTTGAAATGACCGGAACATGGTTGATGTATTCTACAACTTCAATGTTCACACTGTCAGTATCCTGTCCCCCATTGCCGTCATCCACAAACGGCAGGATTATTTCCCCGAGCTTCTTGCTATTGATAGATTTGAGTTAAAGGGCTTGAAAAATCTTGATTATAGCGGTGTGTATTAAGTTAATATATTATATTATGTCTATTATGTTCACAGGTTAGTGGCACAGAATTGGCACAAGTTCTATAAGTTTATTAATATCCGTCACCCCTCCTCAATCCGCATAGATTTGTTTATCATTACTTAATTCTTTACATTTCTTCAATCCCTCATAGCGAGCCATTTTTAAGACTACGCTTTTCATGGAAACTGTTGATGCCTTTATGATTTCTACATAC
>Ga0307422_1000053_pt1 | contig 58502 bp, 62 predicted proteins | sample SalMarWE160290MG_FD_202153 | JGI IMG/M metagenome (GOLD analysis project Ga0307422, IMG submission 202153) | Salt marsh sediment microbial communities from the Plum Island Ecosystem LTER, Massachusetts, United States - WE1602-90 | ecosystem: Environmental > Aquatic > Marine > Intertidal zone >...
AGGAGGTAATAGATGGCGAAGGGAAAATTTGAGAGGACGAAGCCGCACTTAAATGTAGGGACTATTGGTCATGTAGATCATGGGAAGTCGACATTAACTTCAGCCATGACGAAGGTATTAGCTACCAAGGGGTTAGCCGAGTTTGTGCCATTTAATTCAATAGATAAGGCACCTGAGGAGAAAGCGAGGGGGATAACGATACAGTTAGCGCATATAGAGTATGAGACAGATAAGCGTCATTATGCGCATATAGATTGTCCTGGTCACGCGGATTATGTAAAGAACATGATAACCGGTGCTGCGCAGATGGATGGGGCGATATTAGTAGTGAGTGCTCCGGATTCAGTTAAGCCGCAGACGAGGGAGCATGTATTATTAGCGAGGCAGGTGAATGTACCTGCTATTGTTGTGTATATAAACAAGGTTGACATGTTAGATGATCCGGAATTAATAGAGTTAGTAGAGATGGAAGTGCGGGATTTATTAAGTCAATATGAATTTCCAGGGGAGGAGATACCTGTAATAAAGGGTAGCGCGTTAAAGGCGTTAGGGGTAGACAGTGATGGAGAGGAGTGGAAGTCGATACATGAGTTAGTTGAGGCGATGGACAGTTACATACCCGAGCCAAAGAGGGAAGTAGACAAGCCGTTTTTATTAGCGGTGGAGGATATTTTTTCGATAAAGGGTAGGGGGACGGTAGCTACTGGCAGGATAGAGAGGGGGAAGATAAAAGCTGGAGACGAGATAGAGATAGTGGGTGTAAGGGAGACGCAGAGGACGGTAGCGACGAGTTTAGAGATGTTCAGGAAGACATTGGATGAAGCGATAGCCGGGGACAATGTAGGGGTGTTATTGAGGGGTACGAAAGCCGAAGAGATAGAGAGGGGTATGGTATTAGCGAAGCCCGGTTCGATCACACCTCATAAGAAGTTCAGCGCGAGGGTATATATATTAGAGGAGAAAGAAGGCGGGAGGCATACTGCGTTCACGGTTGGATACAGGCCGCAGTTTTATTTCAGGACGACGGATGTAACCGGGGAGATAAAGAGTTTCAAAGACAGGGATATGGCATTACCCGGTGATCATGTGGAGATGGAGGTTGAATTAATATATCCGATAGCCATGGAGAAAGAGTTGCGTTTCGCGGTGAGAGAGGGCGGAAGGACTGTCGGTGCGGGTGTGGTAACAGAAATAGAGGAGTAAATGGCTAAGCACATAAGGATAAGGATGAAATCTTACGACCATAAAATACTCGACGATTCTGTAAAGGAAATAGTAGAGGTTGCCAGTAGAACCGGTGCGGAGGTTATAGGACCTGTGCCTTTACCCACAAAAAGAAGGGTTTACACAGTTCTTCGCTCTCCACATGTGGATAAGAAATCAAGAGAGCAATTTGAAATCAGGATTCATAACAGGCTTATAGATTTGAATAAGCCATCTCATCAGACAATGGAAGCTTTGACTAAAATGGATTTACCCGCTCGAGTTGAGGTTGAAATCAAATATTAAAAGAGGAGAGAGGAGATGCTTATTGGAAGAAAATTAGGAATGACAAGACTTTTTGGCGAGAACGGTGAAAGTGTACCGGTTACCGTTATAAAAGCATCTCCCTGTTTTGTTATAGATAAAAGAACAGAAGAAAGGAATGGTTATAGTGCTTATGTTATGGGTTTTGGCGAGAAGAAAGAAAAGCGGGTTAAAAAACCCGTTTTAGGTTTATGCAAGAAGTCAGGAGTCCCCGCGGTTGAAGTTATCAGGGAGTTTAGAGCCAGAGATACTTCGGTATTTGAAATTGGAGAGAAGATTCCCGTTTCGGTTTTACAGAAAGGAGATAAGGTCGACGTAGTTGGTTATAGCAAAGGAAGAGGTTTTCAGGGTGTTGTTAAGAGATGGGGTTTTTCAGGAGGACCTGGTTCTCACGGGTCTCGTTTTAATAGAGCACCCGGTTCAGCCGGTGCCGGAACTTATCCCGGTAGAGTGTTAAAGGGTAAGAAGTATCCCGGTAGAATGGGTAATGATAGAGTAACCGTTAAAAACCTTGAAGTTGTTAATCTTGATGAGGGGAACGGCCTTATACTGGTTAAAGGTGCCGTACCGGGTTTTAGAAACGGGTTTCTTTTAATTAAAATTAGTAGCGATATAGATATTCCTGCCAGGAAAAAATTGGCGGAAGAAAAAGCTGAAAGCGCTAAAGAGAGTAAAGCGAAGAAAGAAGCAAAGACCGAGGAATCGACGGAAGGGAAAATGAAGCAAGAAAAAGAAGAGAAAGAAAAGGCGAAAGAAGAGAAAAAAGAAAAAAACGAAACAGAAAAAACTAAAGAAAACGTAGAGGTAAAAGAAGAGTCTGCGAAAGAGAAAAAAGAAAGCGAAGAAGAAAAAAAAGGTGAAGGTTAGAAATGGCGGTTAAAGTCAAGTGTTACAATAATTCGGGGGAAAAAGACGGAACTATCAGTTTATCGGGTAGTCTTTTTGAATCTAAATTAGATGAAAATTCGCTCTATTATTCTATAGTTAACCATCTACATCAGCAAAGACAAAATACCAGTAAAACCAAAACAAAGGGAGAAGTTGCCGGGAGCGGTAAAAAGCCCTGGAGACAGAAAGGGACAGGAAGAGCTCGTGTAGGTACGAGAAGAACACCTGTTTGGGTCGGTGGGGGTGTGATTTTTGGTCCAAACAGAAAAGAGTATAATTTCAAAGTTAACAAAAAAGTTAAAAAGAAAGCGCTTAATGCAGCAATTTCAAAAAGAGTATCAGATGATCGATTTATTGTGATCGATAAAGATAAATTTGAAGCCCCTTCTACCAAAACGGTGGTGGATTTACTTAAATCTATAGGTGTTTATGGAAAAAAGATTTTGTTTCTCGATAATGAGAATGATAAGAATTTCTATTTGTCCTGTAGAAATATATCTGGATTACAAATTATACCGGCGAAACAGGTTAACGCTTATCAGGTTTTGAGCAATGATTGGGTGGTAGTTTCAAAGGAAGCCGTAGGTACGTTACTCGAGGTTTTTAAATAATGGATAGCAGAGATATTTTAATAAGACCTATTATTACTGAGAGAGGAAGTAATTCAATGGCTATAGGCAAATACACCTTTGAGGTCTATATAGGCGCGAACAAGCATCAGATAAAAAAAGCTGTCGAGGAACTTTTTAAAGTTCGTGTGATGGATGTTAACACGATAATTATTAAAGGTAAAGTTAGAGGTCTCGGTAGATCGAAAGGAAAAAGAAAAAATTGGAAGAAAGCAGTGGTGTCTCTTCGTGAAGGAGATTCAATTCCGTTATTCGAGGGAGCATAAATGGGGAAAAGGAAAAGCCGTGCCGTAACTCCTGGCAGCAGGTATTATGAAGCCGCAGATTATTCTGAGATTACCAGGAAAAAGAGTGAGAAGAGTTTAACGAAAAATCTTCCGGGTAAAGGAGGCAGGAATTCTCAGGGTAGGATAACTGCAGACCATAGAGGCGGAAGGGTTAGAAGAAAATACAGAACTATTGATTTTAAGAGAAATAAAATTGGAATAAGGGGTAAAATCAGTTCGATTGAATATGATCCAAACAGGTCGGCTCGAATAGCTCTGGTTATTTACGAAGACGGAGAAAAAAGGTATATTATTTCACCTGATGGAATGAATATCGGAGATGTTGTCCAGGCGGGATCCGGTTCTCCGATATCTATAGGAAATTCTCTTCCCCTTTCTGAGATACCCCCTGGTACCTTTATACATAATATTGAACTTGAACCAGGTAAGGGTGGAGTTCTTGCCAGGGGTGCTGGCATGGGATCTCAAATTCTTGCCATAGAAGGTAAATACGCTCACGTCAGATTACCTTCGGGGGAAGTAAGATTGATTCTTTCGAGTTGTGGTGCCACTATTGGTAGAGTGGGAAACGTTACCCATGATACTATTTCTGATGGTAAAGCCGGTAGAAACAGATGGAAAGGCAGAAGACCCAGAGTTCGTGGAGTCGCCATGAATCCGGTAGATCATCCTCTTGGAGGTGGAGAAGGGAGATCGTCGGGTGGGCGTCATCCTGTTTCCCGAACGGGTGTTCCGGCTAAGGGATATAGGACAAGGGATCCCAAAAAACAATCCTCTAAATATATAATTAAGAGGAGAAAAGTGAGAAGGAGAAAATAAGGTATGGCTGAGGTATACGTGGACGAAAAATTATTAGATAAGGTAAAGAAATGGAAAGAAGGCGATCCGCAAATTAAAACTTATAAGCGCAATTCCGCAATTGTAGAGGATTTTGTTGGGCATACGCTTTTGGTTCACAACGGGAAAGATTTTATTTCGGTTTATATCCGACCGGAAATGGTGGGACATAAACTCGGTGAGTTTGCCCCCACCAGAAAATTTATCAAGCATGGTGGACAAAAAGAAGCGATTATAGGTTGAAGAGGTGTATGAATGACCGGAAAGGCAGTGCAAAAAAATATTAAATTGTCGCCACGCAAAGGTAGGAGGATTATCCCTCATATTTTGGGGAAATCGGTTGTTGAAGCAAAAATGAGGTTGGATTTTTTGCCGCATAGAGCGGCTAAGATTCTCAAGAAATGTGTTCATACAGCAGCCAGTAATTGCATCGATAAGGCGGGTGAAATGGATTTAAAAGAAGAGGATTTATATGTTAAATCGATCAGAATTGATGAGGGGCAGAAGTTGAAAAGATACCGACCCATGTCTTTCGGTCGAGCCGGGCTTATTAGAAAGAGAATGTCTCATATAACAGTTGTGGTTGATAAAAAAGGAGAAAAATAATGGGTCAAAAGACACATCCAATAGGTTTTAGGGTCGGGGTTAATAAGGATTGGAAATCAAGATGGTTTTTTGGCAAAAAATTCTCCGAGCCTTTAAAAGAAGATATTAAAATAAGAAAATACTTGATGTCCGAGTTTAAAGATGCCTGGATTTCGAATATAGAAGTAGAAAGAACTGTGGAAACCGTGAGAGTCATAATTGAAACCGCCAGGCCCGGTATGGTTATAGGTAAAGGCGGAGAAGAAGTTAAAAGAATTCGGGCCAAATTAAATGAAATGTTAGCAAAGAATGTTTATCTTGATATTAAAGAATGTAAGATGCCAGAATTAGATGCTTCACTTGTTGCCCAGTCAGTTGCCAGGCAAATTGAGAGGAGAGTTTTACAGAGAAGAGCGATGAAAAGAGTGGTCGAAGAAGCTATCAAAATGGGTGCGGCAGGGATAAAAGTTCAATGTGCGGGGAGACTTGGTGGTGCTGAAATAGCAAGAAAAGAATGGTATCTGGAAGGTAGTGTCCCTCTGCATACGATAAGCGCGAACATTGATTATGCGCAGGAAACGGCTAACACCAAATCGGGGACTATAGGGGTTAAAGTTTGGATTAATAAGGATTTTGCTTGATTATGTTGATGCCAAAGAGAGTTAAATACAGAAAAAAACAAAGGGATAACATGAAAGGTAAAGAGACTGCTTCTGTAAAGCTGGATTTCGGGGATTTTGGGCTCAGAGTTCTTGAAACAGGTTGGATTACCGCTCAGCAAATAGAAGCGATGCGTGTTACTGTAACTCACTATTTGAAAAGAGCAGGTAAATTATGGATAAGAATTTTTCCTGATAAGCCTGTTTCCAAAAAGCCCGCGGAAACCCGTATGGGAAAAGGTAAAGGAGAACCTCTTTTTTGGGTTGCCCCCTGCAGGAAAGGAAGAGTAATTGTAGAATTAGAAGGTGTTTCTGAAGACGCGGCAAGAGAAGCTTTGAGAAGAGCAAGCGCTAAATTGCCTATTAAGACCAGATTTATAAAAAGAGAAGGAGTTTTGTAATGCGAGCAAAAGAACTTCGGGAAATGACTGCAGCAGAATTAAATTCAGTAATGCACGATTTGAAAGAAGAACTATTTACGCTGCGTTTTGAAAAAGCGAAAGGAAAAGTGAATAATCCTGCTCGTTTTAGACAATTGAGACGAGAAATAGCAAGGCTTGAAACGGTTTTTAATGAAAAGGAGAAACAAAGTGGCTTGGAAGGTGGGTAGAGTTGTTTCTGTCGCTCCGTCAAAAACAGCAGTGGTTTTGGTGGAGAGGAGAGTTCAGCATCCAATTTATAAGAAATATATTAGAAAGAGAAAGAAATTTTACGCTCACGATGAAAACGAAAGTGTTTCTTTAGGAGATGTTGTTCGGATTGTTTCAACCCGTCCCTTTTCGAAACTTAAGAGATGGAGAGTAGATAAGATAATTGAAAAAGCAGAGGCGAAGAAGTGATACAGCAGGAAACAAAATTAAAAATTGTGGATAATACAGGTGGAAAAGAAGCTTCCTGTATCAAAGTTTTAGGTGGATCGGGAAGAAGGTATGCCGCATTGGGCGATATTGTTGTGGTAAGTGTTACTAAAGCGGCTCCAAGATCTTCGGTTGAAAAGGGGACAGTTCATAAAGCCGTTATAGTCCGTACCAAAAAGGAAAGAAAAAGAGAGGATGGAACTGCGGTCAGGTTCGATGATAATGCATGTGTTTTACTTGATGCGAATAAGGAACCTGTCGGTACCAGAATCTTTGGTCCCGTGGGTGAAGAATTGAGAGATAGGGGTTTTATGAGATTGATATCGCTTGCCGCGGAGGTACAGTAATGAAAATAAAAAAAGGAGATATTGTTTTAGTGACTTCCGGTAACTACGCGGGGAAAAAAGGAAAGGTAAGAAGAGCGATAACCAGGGATAATAGAATTGTTGTTGAAGGGATAAACTTGAGGAAAGTTCATAGAAAACCCAGAAAAAGCGGAGAACCAGGTGGTATTTTAGAAAAAGAGCTTCCTATTTTTATTTCTAAAGTGAAATTGGTTTGTCCTTCTTGTGGGGAGCCCACCCGGGTTGGTTTTATGTTTCTCGAGGATGGACGGAAAGTTCGTTACTGTAAGAAATGTAACGAGATTATAGAATAAGGTAAGAGAATGGAAGAAAAACCAAGATTGCAGAAATATTACCAGGAGAAAATAAATAAAGATCTTCTTGAAAAATACGAGAATTGCATGAGTGTTCCTCGATTGCAGAAAATTGTTGTTAATTGCGGTTTAGGTAAATCGGCGAAGGACCGTTCTATGTTTGAATCCGCAGTAGAGAGTTTAAAGGAAATAACGGGACAGAAACCTCTGACCACACGGGCTAAAAAATCTATTTCTACTTTTTTTTTAAGAGAGGGAGATCCCGTTGGTTTAAAGGTTACTTTGAGAAGAGAAAGAATGTTTGAATTTCTGGATAGGCTTGTAAATATCGCTATTCCCAGGATTCGTGACTTCAGGGGTTTGAATCCGGATTCTTTTGACGGTAGAGGAAATTATACTCTTGGAATTTCCGAGCAGTTCATTTTTCCCGAAATTGATTACGATAAAGTCAAAGAGGTGATTGGTATGGATATTACAATAGTAACAACAGCCGAGACTGATGAAGAGGCTCTGGAGTTGCTTAAAAGGTTTGGGCTACCATTTAATTTTAAAAAAGGTGCATAATGGCCAGGAAAGCATTAATAGAAAAGTCTAAGAAAACTCCTAAATATTCGACCCGAAAAGTTAATAGATGCTTTAGATGCGGAAGAAGACGCGCTTATTTAGGTGATTTTGGGTTGTGTCGTTTGTGTTTTAGAGAACTTGCTCTTAAGGGAGAAATTCCCGGAGTTAAAAAGTCTTCCTGGTAGGAGGTTGTTTTGTTGACAGATCCGATTGCTGATATGATTACGCGCATTAGAAATGCAGTTTCTGCAAGACACAGACATGTTGAAGTTCCGGCTTCAAATATGGCCAAAGAGATAACGAGAGTGCTTTTAGATGAAGGGTTTATTGGTAATTTTGAGTTTATTGAGGATGGCAACCAGGGTGTTGTAAGGATTACTCTTAAGTATATAAAAGATGAATCACCTATTCATGAAATTAAGAGAATTTCCAAGCCTTCAAAAAGAGTATATGTTGGAAAAAAAGATATTCCGCTTGTTAAACGAGGTTATGGGATATCAATTCTGTCCACCTCTAAGGGTATAGCAAGCGATGCCGAAGCCAGAACTAATGGTGCCGGCGGCGAACTTTTATTGCAGGTGTGGTAAGGAGGTCAAATGTCGAGAGTTGGACGGCAGCCAATTTTTGTTCCCGAGGGAGTAGATATTAAAATAGAAAACAGAAGAATAAGAGTTAAAGGTAAGAAAGGTGAGTTGAAAACAGTAATTCCCCAAGGTGTTGACGTAGATATAAAGGATGGGAAAATTATTGTGACGGTTGCTGGGGATTTAAAGGGAGGCAATGCTTTCTGGGGATTGACCCGTTCTCTGATAAATAACATGGTGAAAGGTGTAACTTATGGTTTTGCAAAGACTCTCGAAATCAGAGGGAGAGAATACAGGGTGGATTTAAAAGGGAAGGATTTAGAGTTTGATCTTGGATATTCGCATCCGATAAAGGTTACGCCGAAAGAGGGAATTGAGTTTAGAGTTGAAGAGAATAAAATAAAGGTTTCAGGTATTGATAAGGCTCTGGTTGGAGAACAGGCGGCCGAAATTAGAGATTTACGTCCCGCTGAAGTGTATAAAGGAAAAGGTATAAGGTATGAAGATGAGTATGTTATTCATAAAGAAGGGAAGAGAGGTTTATAGTGGGAGAGTTCGAAAAAAGTAAGAGAAAAAGATTAAAAAGGAAAATGAGAACTCGAAACAAAATTTTCGGTGTCCCCACAAGACCCAGGTTATCCGTCACAAAAACAAACAAGCATATTTATGCTCAGGTGATCGATGATTTGAAAGAACATACATTGGTTCAGGCAAGCACGATTGACAAAGAATTACGTGATAAAATAAAAGGTAAAACATTAAAGGAAAAATCAAGAGAAGTTGGTCTGTACTTGTCCGGGAGATGTAGGGAAAAGAAAATTGAAAAGGTAGTCTTTGATAAAGGTAGATTTTCTTATCACGGTTGCATTAAAAACCTGGCAGATGGGGCAAGAGAAGGAGGTCTGAAATTTTAAGCGGATTTACAAAATCGAGAATGAAAGTAGACCCAAGAGAGCATGAACTCGAGGAAAGAGTTGTTAATATCGGTCGTATATCCAAAGTGGTGAAGGGCGGGAAAAAATTCCGTTATTCCGCCTGGGTTGTGGTTGGTGATGGGCAAGGTGTTGTCGGATATGGCCACGGAAAGGCAGACGAAGTCCCCACAGCTATTCAGAAAGCAGTTAAAAGCGCCAGAGGTAGATTGATTAATGTCCCCATAGTAGAGACTTCGGTTCCTTATATGATAACCGCGCGGTATAAATCTGCGTTGGTTATGATTAAGCCGGCTGCTCCGGGAACAGGTATTATTGCCAATGATAAATTGAGGGCGATATTTGAGCTCGGTGGATACAGGGATGTTCTTACCAAGTGTTTTGGTTCTAAAAATCCTTTTAATAATATTATCGCGGCTTATAATGGATTGTTATCTATGAGAACCCCCCAGGAATTTTCCGAGCTCAGAGGTAAATCGATTGAAGAAATATTAAAGGGGAGGAGAAAAATCGGTGAAAATGTTGCGAGTCAAGCAGATAAGAAGTAGCATTGGAGCAAACAAGAGACAGAAAAGGACATTAAAAGCTCTTGGGTTGAAGAGAATCAATGATACCGTTACGCACGAAGATAATCCTGTTATCAGAGGTATGGCAAGGAAAGTGTTGCATCTGGTAGAAGTGGAGGAAATTAGTGGGAATTGAATTAAGTAAGTTGAGTCCGCCTAAAGGTAGTCGAAAGAGCAAGAAAAGAGTTGGCAGGGGTCCGGGTTCCGGCATGGGAACTTACTCCACACGGGGTCTGAAAGGGCAGAATGCCCGAAGCGGAGGCGGTGTCAGAGAAGGTTTTGAAGGAGGACAGACACCCCTCATAAAAAGAATACCTAAAAAAGGTTTTAATAGAGTGAAGAACTATAGAATTTCGATTGTTAATGTTGAAAAGTTTGAAAGATTTGAGGACGGTGAAGAAATTACGATCGAGAAACTCAGAAAAGAAGGTCTTGTAGAGAAAAGAGATCGAGTTAAAATTCTGGGAAGAGGCAGTATTAATAAAAAGCTTTCCATACATGCTAATGAATTTTCAAAATCTGCCAGGGAAAAAATCGAGAAAGCCGGAGGTAAAATAATAAAAGATGCTTGATGCGTTTCGGAATCTCTGGAAAGTCGGAGATATAAGGAAAAGAATTCTTATCACGCTGCTTATGCTGGTGATATACAGGTTTGGAAGTCATATACCGGCTCCCGGAGTGAATATAGCTGTGCTTTCCGCTTATTTTGATAGAATGCGAGGGTCTGTGCTCGGGCTTTTTGATCTTTTTGTTGGCGGAAATTTGAGTAGAGCCACTGTTTTTGCTCTTGGCATTATGCCCTATATTAGCGCTTCGATTATTCTTCAGATTTTAGGCGCCAGTATTCCATATTACCAGAGATTAACAAAGGAAGGAGAAGAGGGAAGGCGTAAGATGACGCAGCATACAAGATATCTCACCGTAGCTATAGCCATTGTTCATTCGATTTCCTTTACTGTTTTTCTGCAGAATATTTCAGTGGGAGGGGTTTCAGTTTTACCCAATCCGACTCTTTTTGTTAAATTTTCGATAATTGTTACGATGACCGCGGGAACCATTTTTCTTATGTGGCTTGGGGAGTTGATAACAGAAAACGGTATAGGTAACGGAGTTTCTCTCCTTATTATGATGAGTATTCTTGCAAGAATACCGTCGGAGATGATACAATTCTGGCAGATGTTGATGGCGGGAGCTGTAAGCTGGACTCTCACTCTTATTTTTGTCGTTTTTGCAGTTCTTATTGTAGCTGCTGTGGTACTTGTTACGCAGGCGCAGAGAAGAATTCCTGTTCAGTACGCGAAGAGAGTTAAGGGAAGAAAAATTTACGGCGGTCAATCGACTCATTTGCCGCTTAATGTTAATACCGCGGGAGTTATTCCCATAATATTTGCACAATCGGCTTTGATGATTATCCCTACTTTTGCGGGATTTTTTAAAGGAAAAGTGTGGGCAGATTGGATTGTTAATGTTTTGTCTCCGAGCGGGTTTCTTTATAATACTTTATTTGTTCTTTTGATCATAGCTTTTGCGTATGTTTATACCGCGATTGTAATAAATCCCCAGGATCTGGCGGCTAATTTGAAAAAGTACGGTGGTTTTATACCCGGAATTAGACCCGGAAGAAATACAGCCGAGTATATTGATAAGACGATTTCAAGAATAACCTTACCCGGTGCTCTTTTCTTTGGATTTATTGCAGTACTTCCGGTTATTATTACCACTAAATTTAGATTACCTTTTTATTTTGGAGGAACTTCCATAATTATTATCGTGGGTGTAGCTCTGGATACCGCCCGACAATTAGAGTCTCAGCTTCTTATGAGACATTACGATGGATTTATGAAGAAAGGTAGAATTAGAGGAAGAAGATGAGATTGGTTTTCCTTGGGCCTCCGGGAGTCGGTAAGGGTACACATGCCGACATTCTGGCTAAAAATTTAAAAATAAAACATTATTCGACGGGAGATATCTTCAGACAGATATTAAAAGAATCTTCTCCCTTGAGCAAAAAACTTGAAAGGTTTGTTAATTCGGGAGAGCTGGTACCCGATGAGATGGTATTTGAGACCGTGAAAAAAGTGCTTTCAAATGAAGAAAGTGAAAAAGGATGGTTGTTAGATGGTTATCCGAGGAACAGAAATCAGGCTGAATTGTTGGACGATTTTTTAGAGAGCAGAGACGAAGAATTGGATTTTGCAGTATGCCTGTATGCTTCCAAGGAAGTTTTGATCAAAAGATTGACTAACCGGAGAGTATGTTCAAATTGCGGAGCTATTTATAATTTAATTAATAATCCGCCCCGGCAAAAAGGAATATGCGACAAATGTGGTGGACCTTTAATCCAGAGAGAAGATGACAAAATAGAGACAATAAAAAGAAGAATATCGATTTTCGAGAGAGAATTCAAGCCCCTGGAAGAATACTATGGTAATGCCGGTATCCTTTTAAAAATTTCGGCTGAAGGTAATCTGGAAAATATTGCCGGTAGAATAAAAAAGGGTTTAAAAGTTGGCTAAAAAAGATATAATAAAAGTAAAAGGTGAAGTGGTGGAAAAATTACCGGATTCCAAGTTCAGGGTTAAATTGGATTTAAAAGATAATCCGGTTATACTTGCTTATCTTTCAGGCAAGATGAAAATGAATTATATAAAGATTGATGTAGGAGATTTTGTTAATGTCGAATTATCTCCTTATGATCTTACTAAAGGTAGAATTGTTTATCGAGAATCATAGGAGGCATAGATGAAAGTTAGAGCATCGGTTAAGAGATTATGTAAGGATTGTAAAATCGTAAGGCGCAAGGGCAGGGTTTATGTGGTTTGTAAAAATCCCAAGCATAAACAAAGACAGGGTTAGGAGGTAGAATGCCGCGAGTAGCCGGAGTAGATTTACCCGCAGATAAGCCTGTTCATATTGGTTTAACGGCAATTTTTGGTATTGGAAGATCTACTGCCCTCAGAATTCTTGAAAAAGTTAATGTTGAAAAGGGTAAACGGGTTAAAGATTTAACCAATGAGGAAGTAGATAGAATAAGGCATTTAATCGAAAGTGAGTATAAAATTGAAGGAGAATTGAAATCCGAAATAAGGCAGAATATAAATCGTTTAAAAGATGTTAGATGTTATCGAGGCATGCGGCATAAAAGGGGTTTGCCTGTAAGAGGTCAAAGGACGAGAACCAACGCCAGAACGAGGAAAGGACCCAGAAAAGGCGCGGTTGCCCTGAAGAAACGGGAAATTAAAAAGTAAGGGGGATCATCAGTGGCTAAAAGAAAAGGGAAAGAAACAGGAAAGAAGAAAAAATTAAAAGCACCAGAATCAGGTATAGTGCATATACATTCCACATTTAACAATACCCTTGTTACTATAACTGATAAAAAGGGGAATACAATAGTCTGGACCTCCGCCGGTAGTATAGGTTATAAAGGTACGAGAAAAGGAACCCCTTATGCTGCCACAAAAGCTGCTGAAACGGCAGTTAAAAAAGCCATTGAAGCAGGGATGCGAAACGCAGAAGTGTGGGTTAATGGTCCTGGAAGGGGAAGAGAATCGGCGATAAGGACGGTACAGGCAGCAGGTATGAATGTGAATGCAATTAAAGATGTCACTCCTCTCCCGCATAATGGCTGTAGACCTCCAAAAAAGAGGAGGTTATAAATGGGTAGATATACAGATCCGAAGTGTAGAAGGTGTAGAAGACTCGGGATGAAACTTTATTTGAAAGGAGATAGGTGTTATTCGGATAAATGTCCGCTTGGAGAAGATTACATAAGACCTCCGGGCGAACCTCCAAAGAGGTGGCATGCGAGAGAATCTTCATACGGTTTGCAGTTGCGCGAGAAGCAAAGAATTAAATGGATTTATGATTTGAGAGAAAAACAGTTCAGGAATCTTTTTTATAAGGCATCAAAGACAGAAGGTGTTACGGGAGAAGAGCTTTTAAAAATGCTGGAAAAAAGATTGGATAACGTTGTTTACCGTTTAGGGTTTGCTATGTCGAGAAGGCAGGCAAGACAGGTTGTTAGGCATGGTTTTATAAAGGTTAACGGTGAAAAAGTTGATATTCCCTCTTACCAGGTTTCTGTCGGTGATGTTGTTTCGATTAGTGAAAAGGGTAAGAATGTTCCACTTTTTGCTGAATCACAGGCACATGAGGTTGAAACTAAAGATTGGTTATCCGTTAATAGGGAAAAAAGGGAGGGGAAGATTATTGAAGAGCCGAGAAGGGAAGATGTGGAATATCCTATTAAAGAAAATTTAATTGTTGAATTGTATTCTAAGTAATAGGGAGGTAAAAGTTGAAAATCAGATCCCTGGTTATGCCGGAGAAAGTATCTGTGGTTGAGAATAATAAAACATATGGCAAGTTTTCTCTGTCTCCTTTAGAAAGAGGTTATGGGATTGCTATCGGGCATGTTTTGAGAAGAATGTTGATTTCTTCGATTCAGGGTGCGGCGATAACTGCTGTAAAAATAGAAGACGTAATGCATGAATTTTCGACAATAAAAAATGTAAAGGAAGACGTTGCTCAGATTATCCTAAATCTAAAAAAGGTGCGGTTCAGATATAATAGCGAGGAACTTCCTCAGTATGTTATACTTGAAGGTAAAGGTCCGGGAGAAATTAAGGCTTCTGATATAAAGCTGTCTCCAGGTTTAGAAGTCAGTACTCCTGACCAGGTGATTGCGACTTTAGAAGATAGCGGGGAGTTGAAGGCTACATTGAGAGTGGATGTCGGAAAAGGATTTAAGCCCAAAGAGTTTTTTGTTGACCCTGATATGGGTGAGGGAACCGTATTCATAGATACCAATTTCTCTCCGGTTAAGAGAGTAAAATACACAATAAACAATGTTAGAGTTGGACAGAGAACGGATTTCGAAGAGCTGATTACGGAGGTCTGGACAGACGGTTCAATTTATCCTAATGAAGCTTTAAATCTTGCATCCAAGATCGTAAAAAGTCATATTGAACTTTTCATTGAAGAAGATATATTCGAGGAAGAAGAAGAGAGTGGGGCGACCGAGAAAGAAGAAATGAGAAGAGCATTAGAGTTGCCTGTTGAAGAATTGGGTATGGGTAATAGAGTTAGCAACGTTTTGAAGAATAAGAATATTAATAAATTGAAAGATGTAGTTAAATATACAGAGGAAGAAATGCTTAATTTTCCCAATTTTGGCAAGGTTTCGTTAAAAGAAGTGAAAGAAAGATTGGCAGAGTACAATCTGTCTTTGAATATGGATTTGAAGAAACTGGAGAAAGAGGAATGAGGCATAGAAAAAAAATCATTAAGTTAGGAAGAACAAAGTCTCATAGAGAAGCGACCTTAAACAATCTTTTCTCCGCACTCATTTTGAATGAATCTATAAGAACAACCAGAGCTAAAGCTAAAGCATTGAAAAGATTTGTCGATAGAGAAATCGCCCGGGCAATTAATGGGGATATAAATACGAAAAGAAAACTTAAGAGTCGACTGGGTTCAAAACAAGCTTATTATAAATTATTCGAGACTATAGTTCCGCAGTGTAAGGATAGAAGTGGCGGGTACGTTCGTATCATTGATCTTTCTACGGGTAGAAGAGGAGATGGCGCTGTCGAAAGTATAGTGGAATTCGTGTAAGTTTAGACTGTGATAGATGAGAGTATTTCTTCTTTAGAAAAAAAAGCCGAAGAAGAATCAAATTACGTCGGAATACTTAGAAGCAAATTCGGAAAAAAACCTTATTTTAATTTTCTAAAAGAATCTTTGTTGAAAGTTTTTACGCCTTCCGAGCTTGATTTATTGGGCGGCTGTGACTCTGTAACTTATATTGTCTTTTCTGAAAGCATCCAATCCGAATTAAAAAGGGGTTTAAAGTCAATGAGAGATTTGTTTTCCGAGGGAGAGAAGAAGTATCTTGCCGGTCAGTTAGATGAGTTTATAAAAACTTTAAATAGGATTTTTGATGAGGGAGTAAAAACAGGAATTTCCCCCATTTTAATTGAATTCGCACTTAAGAGATGGTTGAAGATTCAGATGCCTTCAAAAAGCGCAATTCCCCTACACAAAAAAGTTGGTTTATCGTTGCGTTTCTTCAGCAAAAGAGATCTTCACAGGGAAACTTCAAAGAAAAACCTTGTTCGTTTAACTGAGAAATCGCTTTTAGTACCTGTATTATTGCCAGAAGCAAGATTGGAAGATTTCTCGGATTTTATTGAGTCGGGAGGTTTTTTCTGTGAGGTGGCCAAAATATTCTCTGATTGTTATATTGAACCGGTTAAGTTTGAGCCACGTAGATTTGATTACACTGATATAAAGGAAAAAACAAGATCAACTCGAGATTTGGTTAAGAAAAAAGTTTCCAGAGAAATAAAAGAGGTTTTTGAAGTAGTTGACGAATTGAGTGTCAAAAAAATACTTCAACAGCTAAGTGAAATAATTAAGTATATAAATAGCGGTGAAGCGAAGGTAAAGGCATTGAGTTCGCAGCTTTTAAGGGTTAAAGAATTCTCACGAACCGGAGAGGTGGTAAATATTCCCGGTATTTTCAGGTTTTTCGATCCCGGTCTCGGTAAGAAAATTCAAGAAAATATTAATAGATCTAAGATAGTTCTTAACGAGAGATTGAGTGGTGCTCCTGGAAGGTTTTTGTCGAAGAGCCTTTTGGGCAGAAAAACCGATCTTGAAAGTGTTATAGATTGGTTTGTTAAGATTTATAATGAAGTGTTTTTGCCGACCACTATCGAACTCATTTTTGAAGAATTGGTGAAAATATTTCCGGAAACAGAAAATGATTCTTTGGAAGAAGCTCGCTGGGTGGGTATTTTGGCGCGTGAACACGATCCTCCCAAAGTGTATTTTATTCCTGAGATTGATAGGACTCTTTCAAAAGGTGAGAGCATTGTCAAAGATTATTTAAAAACTGTTTCGGTAATGGTATACGATATTAGAGGTTCTTCTATAATGGGTGAGAAGTTATTGAATGCCAAGATGGAAGACCGGATAAGGAACGAGTTTCAGTCGGAATTAATAAAGGCGGTGGAAGATACAGGCGGTTTTTTTGTAAAAGATACCGGTGACGGAGGAATTGTTTTATTTTCAGAAGAAAGCAGCGATTTTAATTTCAAACAGATTACTATGTCGGGAAATGACAAAAAAGAAGCTAAAGATGAAGAAATTAATCTCAAAGCTTCGTTAGATTCTGCTGGCCGGGCAATTCGATGTGCGAGAAAAATGCTCGAATATTCGGAAAGGTTTGTGAGAAAAAATTTAAAAAGATATAAGGAATGGTTTAAAGATTTCGATGAAAAAGAAATAGATTTCGGAGGGATAACATATGAAAGATTGCCGCCTGAGTATAAAAAGATATTCCAGATTGGTATAGGAATCGCTTCCGGTAAACCGGGAGAAGATATTTACTTAGGAAAAAATGTGCTGGGAAGGCTTGATCTTACGGGTAATCTTGTTCGAAGAGCCAACGTGTATTCTACTGTTCATCATCCAGACCGTTCGGTAATCCTTACAGGAGCTTCTACAATGTTTAGTTTTTTGTTGAATGCCAGTTCTTTTAGACCTGCAACGGATGAAAAGAGGATAGAAAAATCTTCTTATCTTTCAATGCAAAAAAAACTCTTAGAGGAGGTTATTCTCTGGATGAAGGGTCTTTCGGGAAGATACGTGGTGAGTGAGTACAAAGTTGCTTTGCAGAGAATAGATTATTTGCTTGGCGAGGGGAAAGAGGAGAAAGCAGTGAGAATTCCCGATGAAGATATAAAGTTAAAGAAAGGAATTCGCTTTTTTGATAGTAAGGTGAGAGATGAAAGAGTACTTTATGAAGTAATACCGGAGATAGGGAGGTAGTTTTGAAGCTTTCAAAAAAATACGTTCCGGATTTAATTGAGAAAAAATGGAGAAAAAAGTGGGAGGAATCGAAAATCTTTGAGGCAAAATCTAAGACAGATAAACCCGTCTACGTTATTTTGCTTCCTCCTCCTAATGTTACGGGAATTTTGCATCTCGGGCATGTGCTTAATATGACAATACAGGACGTTTTTATACGTATCCATAAAATGCGGGGATTCGAGGTTTTATGGCTTCCGGGAACAGATCACGCCGGTATAGCAACCCAGAATGTGGTGGAAAGAAAATTAGCTAAAGAGGGACTTACAAGATTTGATCTCGGTAGAGAAAAATTCGTGGAGGAAATCTGGAAATGGAAGGAAGAGTACCATGATAGAATTGTTTCCCAGATGAAAACTCTTGGTCTTGGTTGTGATTGGAGTAGAGAGACCTTTACTTTAGATAAAGGTTTTTCAATGGCTGTCGAAGAAGCTTTTGTTCGTTTGTATGAAAAGGGCTATATTTATCGAGACGAATATATGGTTAATTACTGCCCTCGTTGCGAAACCGTTATTTCCAATGAAGAAGTAGAGGATAAGGAAGTTAAAGGTAAGCTTTATTATATTGATTATCCGTTGAAGAAAGGAGGAAAATTAGAGGTAGCCACGACCCGTCCAGAAACAATGCTGGGTGACACGGCTGTAGCCGTTCATCCTGATGATAAAAGGTACAGGGGTTTAATTGGGTCAAAAGTGGTTCTTCCTTTGACGGATAGGGAAATTCCCGTGATTTCAGACGAGAGAGTCGATAAAGATTTCGGGACGGGGGTTGTCAAAATAACACCCGCTCATGATCTCAACGATTTCGAGATTGGAAGGGAGCATAATCTCTCATTAATAAATATTTTCGATAACAAAGGATATATTAATGAGAACGGTGGAAGATACCAGGAATTGGAGCGTTATGAGGCTCGAGAAAAGGTAATTGAAGATTTGAGTAAAGAAGGACTTTTGAAAAAAGTTGAAGAGCATTCACATTCCGTTGGGCATTGCTTGCGTTGCGGTACGGTTCTCGAGCCGTCTGTATCAAAACAATGGTTTGTTAAGATGGATGAAATGGCGAAAAAGGCTAAAAACGCCGCGGAGGAAGGGAAAGTTGGATTTTATCTTCCCCGATGGAAAAAAGTTTATAATCACTGGCTCGACAATATACGTCCCTGGGTTATTTCGAGACAACTCTGGTGGGGGCACAGGATGCCCGTTTATTATTGTGAAAAATGTGGGAAAATCATGGTAAGCAGAGAAGCTCCTCATAAATGTCCTAAATGCGGAAGTGAAAATATACATCAGGAAGAAGATGTTCTCGATACCTGGTTTTCATCCTGGTTGTGGCCTTTCGCTTCTTTCGGTTGGCCGGATGATACTGAAGAATTGAATACTTTTTTTCCTTCTACTACGCTGGTTACAGCCTGGGATATAATATTTTTATGGGTAGCAAGAATGATTATGTCTTCACTCGAATTTATGGGGGAAGTTCCCTTCAGTAAGATATATTTTACAGGTATGATCCGTGATTCTTGCCGTAGAGCCTTTTCGAAGTCTTTGGGTAATTCTCCCGATCCACTCGGTTTGATTGACAAGTACGGAGCGGACGCTCTTAGAATTGGGATTTTAAAGATTACTCCTGAAGGAAAAGATGTGATATATAAAGAAGACAGTATCGAGCAGGGAAGAAATTTTCTCAATAAAATATGGAATGTGACACGCTTTTTGATGATGAATTGCGAGGAAAATGATATGGGAAATGTTGAAGGGATTCGACTTGCTAAAGTGGATAAATGGATTATATCGAGAGTCATGGGTCTTGTAAAAGATTTTGAGGAAGAGATTGATTCTTTTCGGGTAAGTGAAGCAAGTAGGTTACTTTCTTCTCATTTCTGGGATGAATTTTGTGATTGGTACCTGGAAATGATAAAACCCCGGATTTATTCCGGAGATAAAAGCAGGAGAAAAAACGCCGTTTCTGTTGCCTTGTGGGCTTTCGAACGATATTTAAAACTTATGCATCCTTTTGTGCCTCATATATCAGAGGAAATTTATGAGATGCTCCCTTATAAGACGGATATGATTATTAATTCAAAGTGGCCTTTTTACGATAAACATTACAGAAATTTAGAACTGGAAAAAGAAATAGAATTCTTGCGCAGTTTTGTAGCCAATATCCGGAATATCAGAGGGGAATTTAATTTACCTCCGAATTCGAAGTTGAAAATCGTTGTTAATTGTGAAAATAATTTATTGGATTCAATTCGGGATCAGGAAGAATGGATTTTCAGACTCGGAGGAATAGAAGAAATCGAGGAAGGGAAAAGAATTTCCGATTCTGCCTTTTTCCATCTAAAAGGCATGGATGTTTATGTCCCTCTTGAGGGAATAATCGATCTCGGCAAAGAAAAAGAAAGACTGAAAAAAGAAATTGGTGAACTTGAAAGTTTTATCAAAAGAACAGAAAAACAGCTTTCTATGAAGGGTTTCCTGGATAAAGCTCCGGAAAAAGTCGTGGAAAAAACAAAAGAGAAAAAAGAAAGGCTCAGTAATAAATACAATAAATTGGTCGAGAATCTGAAAAGAATATCATAATTTGGGTCCTGGTTTTTAGTTGTAAGGTCTTAGTAAAAAAGAACCTTGATTTGTAATTTCCCATTTTGATATTTGATTTTTAAATTGTTGCGGCTTTGCCGCAATATGTAAAGTATTTTTTATCAACGAAAAAAATTTTGCTTTCTGCGAAATAGTATTGCGTTTTGCGATTTGTGGAAATTACTAAGGTTTTGATAATCAATGTCTTGTATTATGGAATAAAAATTGTAGGTTTGTAAATGGTTCTTTGATGATTTAACGGACATTAGAAGGTTGGTTGTTGGATTATGTTTGAAAATTATGGCATTTAAATGGGAGGTGGAAAATGAAGAAATTGGTTCTTGTAGCTTTTGTTTTACCTTTAGTCTTTTTTACTCAGACCCGTGAGATGGGTCCGAGTCCCCAGTCTGCTGATGCTGCTTTGACGTTTATAATTCCGACCGGTGTGGGAATATATGTAAACAACGATGCTGTTTGGGATTTTACGAATATAACGATTAATCCAAGTAATCCCATTTACCCTCCTATCGCTTATCCAGAGCAATACTATCCCACAGATCCATCTGTCTCGCCTTATCAACAGTTAGAATATATGGTGACCGGTTCTCCGAGTGGGAGCCCTGTTAACTGGGTTTTAACGGTTTATGGAGATGGGGATCCGGGAAGTGGGGTTCTTCTTTCGGATATAGAGCATAGTCCTGCGGGAGCGGGTTCGTGGGCTCCTTTTAATACATCAGCCGCACCTGACACACTCGCGTATGGAAGTGGTAATACTGGAGGATGGCAGTCCCTCAATCAAGATTATAGAGTGATATTAGATGGTGACGAAGAACAGACTGCCGGTGTGAGCTGTATACTTGTCTACACTGTTCAAACTGATTAATCGTTTTCGCTGAGGAGCTTGCCAAGAGAAACAAAAAGAGCGTTATTTAACGCTCTTTTTGTTTTATTATAAAAGACTTTTATCTTGCCGTGCGAGGGTAGGGAAATGCTTTACCTGTTGATACAGATGGATTTCCCTTTTGCTTCTCCTTTAATGGTAGCAACTCTGGTTAAATAAACACCAGCAGGCAAATTCAAAGGGACGCTGTAAGTACCGGCAGGCTGCATACCGACGGGTATTTCTAATCTCTTTCGACCGGTTAAATCGAAGACCTGTACGATTACCGGTGCACCGGCGTCAATCGCATACTCGACGCAGTTAATCGAACCTTTAGCAACGCTAACTCCGTTACCCTGTTCAGGTATTTTGATTCCTGCCTGGCCGGCGGTGTCGCAAAATTGTGGGGGTACTCTTCCTTTTGAGCTGATAGCATCGAAATAGAGTGTACAAGCCGGAACCGTATCCGCTACAAGGTCGATCTGGAAATCCGTTTGTACGATCCGTACGGTAGCCAAATTAAGATTATCTGCAATCCCATCTTTTAATTCATTCCATCTTCCAAAATTTAAATCTTCAGCGTGGTAAACCGTTAATTCATCAAATTGCCAGTTCTCATCTCTTACGAAGATAAAAATACTGTCAATAGGAGCGCTCCAGGGAATATACACGTAATAATATATCGTATCCCTATTAGTTAACCCTTTGATAAAAGTTGTATCCATGTATTCGTCATTGTCAGGGGCTACGTAATGGTTCTTGGTAAGAAGAATCCACTGGGTTCCCGGATGAGTCATGGTTAGCTGCAGCGCGTGAGTACCATGCCACCATTTTGCGCCCTCCACGACAGAAAAATCTTCAGGTTTACTATCTCTATAGCCTGTAAAAAATGGTACCATACCCCCCTCTTTATAATACAATGTATCATTGGGTTCAAAACTAAAAGCGTCCTTCGCAATTGCAGATATAACAAATACAAAAGTTAAAACCATTAATAAGGTCAAAAACTTTTTCAATTTCACCTCCTTTTTTCTTTTTGAACGATTTCTTATAAACTTTTGTAAGCTTTTTGAATTCGTTCTTAACATTTACTTAAATCTATATTAAATTATATGAAGGCAAGCGCGGTTTGTCAAGGTTTTAATCACAATTTTTTGCCAATCTTTTAGCTTACAGGAAAGTCAGCCGAAAACTTATTTAAATTTTTAATCTTATGTAAGAAATTGAAACACAAAGGCTTGATTTGTCGTCGCAAACTCTTCTTTTTGCCTTTTTGATTGTTATTTCACAAACTGTTTTATTTCATTTCTGACTATTGCTGAGATGTTATAATCTTTTTTAAAACAGCTTAGAACCAGAGGAAATTTTTCTTTTAGTATCAGTATATTAACCTGTGAATATTTTTCTCCTTTGATTATTGTTGGTTCATCGGCACATAGCTTTTCTGATATCAGGTAATTCCTGAGAGCTTTGATTTTGTTATTTTTGACGTTAAATTTAACGTCAAAATACTTTTTAGCTACTACTGCGCCATAAAGTTGCTGAAATACATCTTCTGCTTTCTTTTTTTTCCAACCCCTGCAGGTGGGTCCACCATAGAGTCCTGCGCTGGAACGGGTTATTTTTGCTATCTCTTTTAAACCGTATTCTTTAAGTGTTTTTCCGCTTTGTGAATTATCTACTATGATATCTGCTCCCTTCGCGATGTAGCCTTCCGTTACCCCATCCGAACTTATGATTTGAACCATTTCGTTTTCTCCTTCGATGAGTCCTCTGATTTGAACTACGGGATTTTTGTTGCCGTAATTGGAAATATAGGCTCCGTTTTTCATTATATAATCTTTTGTTATATTAATATATTCGGTAAAGCATAAAATCGGTTTTTCTCTTTTTTCTTTGAAAAAATCGGAAAAATCCTCGATAGGAAGATTCTGGGGAACAGCCGCTACGATTCTTGTTTTACCGTATTCCAGGTCACCGATTTTGAAAATATTGTTTTTGGTATTGGCTATACTTTCTTCGGTAACCCAATCGTCACCGACTATTGCTACATCTAAAAATCCTTTATTCAACTCTACCGGAGCGCTCTGAGGTCGAACAAGATAAGCTTCGATTTCCGGGTCATTCAGAATTCTTAATTTTTTGTCGGATTCGTTTCCGGGTTCATATCCTCTTATTTCATATCCCGAATCGACAAGTAATTGATGGGTATTGCCTCTATCCTGTGTATTTAAACTTCCTTTGGGAAGCCCTAATTTAATTGCTTTTGTTTTCATATTTCGCTAAAAATATAGTAATCTGAATTCTTTTGTCAAGCGTTTCATTCAAGAACGAAACCACAGATTGCACAGATTACCACAAGATTATACACCGCAGAGGCTGTGCCAAAAGTAATAATTTTTTTTGTAGGGCAAACCTTTAGGTTTGCGAAACGGTTAATTGCCAATATCTTAGCACGGCTAAAGCCGTGCCCTACGAGTGCAATTGAGAATTTTGACCCAGTCTCTGCAAAGACGCAGAGAACGCAGAGAAAAATAAAAATATCTGTGTTGTCAAAAACCCAACTACCCGATCTAAAAAAAGATTTTCACGCAGAGCACACGGAGACACAAAGAGAAAAATTGTTGTTTAAAAACCCATTTTCCACATCCCGAAAAGAAACATAAAGATTGTACCCTGAATGGTTCTTCCTCCCTACAGGGTAGACCCAATGGAATAGAGGTTCTCGCATGGTGTTCTCCTATTCCACAGGGCAGGCGAATTATGACAGGATTTTTATTTTTTAAACCACGAAAAACACGAAATACAATAAACCCCGCCACCCCCAATTAAATTTTTGTCTTATAAAAAATATACAAAAAATTCTTTAAAAGAAATTGCCACACTGTTGGATAACAAAAAGCAGAGTTCTCAATGAAAAATAAAAAACAAATTAAACCTTTATATTGATTTTGTTTTTTTGATATCCTGGTATCTTTGTGGCTAATTTTTCTGCACTTGATATTTTATATAAATTATATATTCTGAATAAAGAAAAAAGGTTAATCAGGAGGTTTAATTGAAGATAGAATTTTTCGGAGCTACAAAAGAGGTTACAGGAAGCAAATTTTTGTTAAGTTCTGACGACACAAAAATACTGGTAGAATGTGGTCTTTTTCAGGGAAAAAGAAAAGAAACGGAAAAGAAAAATCGTGAATTTTTATTTAGTATTGAAGACATCGATTATATGCTTCTCTCGCACGCTCATATAGATCATTCGGGAAATATTCCGAATCTGGTCAAAAACGGATTTTCAAAGAATATTTATACGACTCCACCTACTGTTGATCTCTTAAAATATCTTCTTCTCGATTCAGCATATATTCATGAGAGAGACGCTGAATATGTGAACAAAAAAATAATTAAGAAAGGTGAAAGTCCGATCGAACCTTTGTATACGTCGGAAGACGCAGAGCGTTCACTTACCCTTTTAAAACCAAAGACTTACGGTAATAAGCATGAGGAATCTATTACTTTTGAGTTTTTTAATGCAGGTCATATATTGGGTTCGGCTGAGATTTTAATGGAAGTAGAAGGAAAAAAAGTTCTCTTTACGGGTGATCTGGGAAGAAGCAATCTTCCCATAATAAAGGATCCCGAAGTACCTGGTAAAGTAGACATACTTATTATGGAAAGTACCTACGGCGACAGGTTGCATAGAAGTATAGAAAACGCGAAAGCCGACCTTGAAGAAATATTAAAAAGGGCTATAAAAAGAAGAAGTAAAGTTATAATTCCTTCGTTTGCGTTGGAAAGAGCCCAGGAAGTAATATATGCTGTAAATTCACTGATCATAAACGGCAGAATACCCGAAATACCCATTTATGTGGATTCGCCCCTTACTGTCGAAATAACTGGTGTTTTCATGAAACATCCGGAATATTTTGACAGGGAAGCGTACAGGATGCTCCGGGAAAATCATATCTTTAATTACGGGCAGATAAGTTATATTAAAGATGTGGAACAATCTAAAGCTTTAAACTACAAAGAGGGTCCCATGATTATAATTTCCGCTTCAGGGATGTGCGAACACGGGAGAATATTGCATCATTTAAAAAACAGCATCGAAGACGAAAGAAATATAGTACTAATCGTAGGGTATCAGGCGAAAAATACGCTTGGAAGAAAGCTCGTCGAGAAACAGGAAGAAGTCAATATTTTCGGGCAACCTTATAAGAGAAAAGCAGAAGTGTTTATTCTAAATGAATTCAGCGCGCACGCCGACAGAAACGATCTTATCAATTTTGTAGAGGGGGTTTCTCCCGAGCATATTTTTCTGGTACACGGCGAAGAAGATCAGATGGAACCTCTCGGGGCTCGTTTGAGAGAAAAGGGATATAAAGTCGATATGCCGGAAATACCTGGGACGTCTTACGAAGTATAAAAGAAGTGATTAATTTTTATTATTGACTTTTGTTCGAAAATTCTTATATTAATAAAGGAAAAAGGAGGTGTAGTATGAAAAAATTAAACGTTATCGACATTATTGCCCTGATTCTGTTGATTATTGGCGGATTGAACTGGGGGTTAGTGATATTTGGTTTCAACTTAGTTACAGCTATATTTCGAGCAAGCGTTATAGTAAATATCGTATACGCTCTTGTCGGAATATCCGCTATCTACGTCGCTATTATTATGGGAAAATTGGGCAAGAAGTAGCAGAAAGTTAGTTTCATATTACAAAACGGGTGATTTCTAAGTCACCCGTTTTTTTATATCTTACCGCAAAGGCGCAGAGCTCGCAAAGAAAAAATTGTTGTTCATGACCCAACCCAGCACCTAAAATATTCACATGTAGAACATGTAGGAAATGTAGTGTTTTGTTTTTTTTAATATATATGAGATTTCTTAATTCCATACAAAAAGTCATTGCGAGTTTGGCAGCATGCTATGTTTAGGCGAAGCAATCTCAAGAATTGTAGGAGCGGCTTCCCAGCCGCGATTTTCGGGATTAGAAAATCCCTCCTACAAAAAATGCTTTATTTTCACGATATAATATTTAGATTGTTCCACCCATGAAATAGCACGTCTTTCTCTATGTGTTTTTTTTAAACAATTCGTGCTATTCGTGTGATTTGTTGTTTCTATTTTTGGGGTTGGGGATGGGTTTTAAAAAAACCACACTATAAAGTTTAGTGTTTTTAGTTTATTTCGCGGTTAGATAAATCAGTTTTTTTGTGGTTCAATTATTTTGCAAAAAGAATTTCGAATTGAGTTATTGTTTTATTCCGAGTAGAATAGGTGCGTGATCGGAACCAATTACATCAGAGAGGATGATAGATTTTTCGATTCTATTGATTAAACCTTTCGTTACAAAAAAATAATCGATTCTCCATCCGATGTTCTTTTTTCTGGCATTGAATCTGTAAGTCCACCACGTATACACACCGGTCGCATCCGGATAAAAATGTCTGAATGTATCTATATATCCTTTTTCTAACAGTTTATCGAGCCACTTTCGCTCTACAGGTAAAAAGCCTGAAAATTTTTCATTTTCTCTCGGATTTGCCAGATCGATATCTCTATGAGCTGTATTGAAATCTCCGGTGATTATAAGCTCTTCTCCGTTTTTTTTGAGATTTTCGCATAATTCTAAAAAAGCGTCGTAGTAATCGAGTTTAAATTGAAGACGCTCTTCACTGCTTTTTCCGTTTGGAAAATAAACATTGAATAAAGTAAAATCAGGGTATTTTAACCGTATAAGCCTTCCTTCATTATCGAATCTTTCTGTTCCGGTGCCAAAACCAATTACGTCGGGTTTTTCCTTTGATATGACTAAAACCCCGCTGTATCCTTTTCTTTCTGCCGAATTCCAATAAATATTATAACCTTCAAGATTAATAAACTCTTCTAACTTTAGCTGAGTTTCTTGTGCCTTTATTTCCTGTAAACAGAGTATATCGGGTTTTTGCTTTTCAAACCATTCTTTAAAACCTTTTTTTAAAATTGCGCGAAGTCCGTTTACGTTGAATGAAACAATATCCATTTTTATGTAGTATTAGCCATAGAGAAAGTAGGAAGATGCGTGAAACTGATAAAAAATCTTGAGATAATCTGCCTGCCCTGTAGGGAGGCACGACCATTCAGGGTGTAATCTGGGGTTAATTTTTAAGTCTTTCAAAGTCTAACCTTTAAACCTTTTACCTTTAAATATTCCTTAACTTCCTTGATGCTTAAAATACGAAAATGAAAGACCGAAGCGGCTAAAAGAATATCCGCTCCGCCCTCGACTACTCCCCGATAAAAGTGTTCGAGAGTTCCCGCTCCCCCAGAAGCGATTACCGGTACCCTTACGGCGTCGGAAATCGCTCTTGTAAACTCGATATCATAACCCGTTTTTGTCCCGTCTCCGTCCATACTTGTAGGTAAAATTACCCCGGTCCCGAGTTCTTCACACTGTTTCGCCCATTCTACCGCGTCTTTTCCTACGGTTTTTGTACCTCCCGAGATTACTACCTCGAATCCCGAAGGCATTTTTTTGTTTCTTTTTCCATCGATTGCTACCGTTACTTTTTCTGAACCGAAAGTTTTCACTGCTTCTTTAATTAAATCCGGATTCTTTACCGCGGCGCTATTCATAGATATTTTATCCGCGCCTGCTTCGAGAACCAGTTCAATATCATCCAGGGTGGAAATACCGCCTCCGACTGTTAGAGGGATATCAATAACAGAAGAAACGTTTTTAACCCATTCCAGACGCGTTTTTCTGTTTTCCATGGTCGCCGCGATATCCAGCATGGCAAGTTCATCCGCCCCTTCTTCCTGGTAAAAAGCGGCGTTTTCTACAGGATCGCCTACCTGTTTCAAATCAATAAAGTGAACTCCTTTAACCACTTTACCATCCTTCATATCCAGACACGGCATAATTTTTATTTCATCCATATATTACTCCTTCTCTATTTTTCAAAATTCTTTTTTCTCAAATATGCTCAAGACAATGTTATTAAACTATAATCATATGTCAAGTAAAAACACTTTTCAAGAATCGTTTATCCTGATTTTAGATTTAAGATTTTAAAAACGAATTTCCACTCCGCCCGCAGGTAATATCGGCAGCGAATAATAAGGTTTTACTTTAAAATTGTTTTCATATTCTTCGCCGTATTCATTATAATATCCCATTACATTCTTTCTATTATATGCATTCCAGATTTCAAAATAAAGTAAAGTTTCTAATCCAAAAAGAGTGTAATTGGAATTAAACCTTAAATTAAGTTGATGGAAAGCCGGATACCTTTGTGAATTTGTTTCTCCTTTAACAGGAATCCAGAAAGTTTCTGAAGAATCTGTAACAGCAGCTACTACAGGTGTATAAGGATTGCCGCTCGCGTATCTGAATTGTATGCCTAAAGAATATTTTTTGTTAATTTCCCAATCAAAAACTGCGGAAAACATATGGCGCTTGTCAAAATCGGCGTAGTACTCGATATCATCAAGGAATTCTTTTCGCCTGGATAATCCGAGAGAGTAGCTTAACCACCCATTAAAAAATTTTGAATCTTTCTTTAAGAAGAATTCTATACCTCGAGCATATCCTGTGCCATCGTTCGAAAAGTTTTCAAGTGTATCGACTGTAATCAGGTCATTGTAATTTTTTTCGTAGAGTTCCACCCAGCCCTGCAAGCTTTTATTGAATTTGTGTCTTAGCCCCAATATATAATGCTTTGCTTTTTTTGAATCGAGAGTATTTTCTTTTTTCGCGACTCCAACGCCCGGATGCTGTGAAAACGAACCTGTCGCGGCGCGTAATTCGGTTTTAGGAGTTAGCTTATATTCTAATGAAAATCTTGGAGAAGCATCAAAAATTTCATTCAGATTCCAATAGTCGAACCGTATTCCTCCGGTAATAGAAATACGATCTGTAAAACGCCAGGAATCCTGAATATAGTAAGATGCCGACCATGTTGTGTCTTTTACCTCGTAGATTGTGGTTTGTGTTGTGGGGTCATCGGGATCAGCCTCAAAGTCTACCAGATCGATCGGTATATCTTGCTTCATATCGTAAAGACCTAAATCTAAATTGATTCCCGTTTTTACTGTGTGTGAGTGATTTATGTTACATGTTAAATCTTCAATAAATCCGTAAGCGAGAGCATCTATATCTGAATTCGCATTTTTGCCGATTTCATATTTAAATACTGTTTTTTCTCTGGTTAAAGCGCAAACAGAATATAAATTTTCATTAATTATACTTTTCCATTCCAGAGTTTGTGTATTTAATTTGCCTTCGTCGTATATCCTCGTTGGCATTCCTTTTTCAGACTCATCGGCAACAAAATCAATTGACTCATAAGAGGTAAGTCCCGACAAATAGATTTTATTGGCTGGATTCGGTTCATAACCGGACTTGAAATTACCATCCCAGAAATATGGAACAGGGAATGAAGCGTTTTCTCTTAAGATAAGGTCTATATAAGAACGCCTGACGGAGAATAAGAAAAACCCCTTGGAGGTAATTGGACCTTCAAGTAAACCCTGCATATTTATAAATCCAAAAGAGGCAATACCCGAGAATTTTTCTCTGTTACCTTCGCGAGTGGTTATATTGAAAACCGACGATAAGGCATTTCCATACTTCGCAGGAAATCCTCCGGTTTGAAGCTCTATATCCTCAATGACATAGGAGTTAAAAACCGATTTCATTCCTCCAAAATGCCATGGCCAATCCACAGGAGTCCAGTCGAGCAAGAACAAGTTTTCGTCGGGATTTCCCCCTCGAATATACAAATGACCGGAGGAAAAAAGATCGCCCATAGAAGTAATGCCGGGTAAAGTAGGAAGCACCCTTATAGGATCTTGCATGTGCCCTTCTCTTAAAATTAAGTCTTCTTCTTCTAACACGTGGTCACTAACAGAACTTCTCTCAACCAATCTTTCACCTGAAATAACCACACCCGGTAAGGGAATTGCTTTTTCTTCGAGAACTAAATTCAGGGGAATAGCCCTATCTTTATAAACCTCAGTGTCGAAGGTATCCGTCTTATAACCCATCATTCTTACAATAATCTTTTGAGAACCGACAGGCACATTTTCAATTATATAGTATCCATTATCGTCGGTAGCATCGCCCATCCCGGTTTTATCCACTAAAAGATTTGCCCCGGGAAGAGTCACCCCCGTTTCTTCATCGGTCACACTTCCGTAAACAGAACCTGTTTCTTTAGCAAAAGTTTCTTCCGATGTTGTTAATACGCCTGAAATTACAAATAAGATAAAGAGAAAATTTTTCATTACTTACCTCACTTTTTCTGATTGTCTGAAACAGTCTCTTTTATTTTGAACTTTATACGAATTCTATTCTTTGTCAATATTAATAGTTCGCCCTTGACTTTAGTACCTTTTTTTTGTAATTATCTCCTATGAAAAAGAACATTACCTTAGTTTTGCTCGGTTTCGCGATTATTATTCTTCTTTTTGTGGTTATGGAATTCAAACCCGAGATCTATATGCCTCTGGAAAGATTTCTTTATGACAGGAGAGAATTTTTCGAAATCGACGTTACCCGGGAAAGAGAAGAAATCGTTATAGTGGATATAGACGCGGAAAGTGTTAAAGAGCTTGGTAGATATCATAACTGGCCCAGATATTATTTCGGTAGAGCTGTGGATATTATTTCTTCGCAGAAACCTTATGTTATAGGATTGGACGTAATATTTTCTACTCCCGATTCGTTGAGTGATTTCGCCGAAGAAATATATTTAACTATGTTAGAAGAAGATTTGAAAATGGTTTTTTCCCGGGAAGATTCTGCGGAAATAAGGGAAAAGCTTAAAACTTTTCTTACTTCTTTTTCTTTTGATTCTTATGTCGCACAATTGATAAAAAAAGCCGGTAATGTGGTTCTCGCTTCTTATTTAAATAGAGATAGCACGAGCCGACCTTCATCCGATATGAAAGAATATTATCTTAGCAGGATCAACCCTCCGGTGAATTCAGAACTTATTTTTGAAGGAATAGTAACACCGATTTCGGAATACTTAAAGGCGGGTGCTTTAATAGGATTGGTTAATGATGTTTTTGACCCGGACGGTATAAGAAGAAAAGATCCTTTGTTTTTCAATTACAGAGGCAATACCCTGCCTTCTTTCGCTCTGGCGGTAGCTACGAGAGCGGTGAAAGATTGGAATTTTAAAGATGGCAAGTTGAAAATTTTAGGAAGAGAGATTTCGCTCGAAAATAACGCTTATTTAAGAATAAAATATCAGGGAGACGCGGAGACATTTCGGTATGTTTCTTTCAGTGAAGTGATAAAGGAAAATATTCCCGATACACTATTCAAAAAAAAGATAGTGCTGGTCGGCTCTTCCCTTCCTGAATTATACGATTATTCTCAAACTCCTTTTGGGTCTAAATTGCCGGGTGTTGAATGCCACGCCAATGTAATTCATAATCTGTTATTTTCTCGCCCTATAACTACTATATCCCTGTATATAATTGTCATAATATCGATTTTTTTGATTTCTCTTACTTTGTTTTTGGCTAATAAAACCGCTCCTTATATTTCACCCATAATTACTTTTATAATTATTATTGGATATATGTTATTTACTATTGTAATGTATATGAGTTATTTTGTCTCCTACGAAATGTCGAGGCCGATAATTGGTATTTTGTTTGCCTTTTTAGCGGGCATTATTTCCAGAATTTATTTTGGAGAGGAAGAGAAAAAGTGGATTAAAGATCTTTTTTCAAGATATGTTTCAGAAGAAGTGGTAAAGCAAATAATAAACTCTCCGCATTTGAATCTCGGAGGAAAACGCCAGGAAATCAGTGTCCTGTTTTGCGATATCAGAAATTTTACTCCAAGAGCTGAGAAAGAGGATCCCGAGAATATTGTGACTATTCTTAACGCTTATTTTAAGGAAATGTCGGATGTTATTTTTCAATATGGAGGAATGGTAGACAAATACTTAGGAGACGGTATTATGGCTCTTTTCGGAGCGCCCATAATCCAGCCCGGACATGCGGACAGAGCTGTTTCCTGCGCTATAGAGATGCAAAACCGTATTCATTATCTGAATCGGAAAGAAATAATGAAAGGGAAACTTCATCTGGAAATCGGGATTGGTATAAGCTCCGGGATATCGATTATTGGCAATGTGGGTTCTACAAACAGGGTGGAATATACTGCTATTGGAGATCCAGTCAATACGTCCGCGCGTATCGAGCCTCTTAATAAGGAGTATAAAACGAAAATCCTGATATCGGAAAGTACGAAGAACAAGCTCCAGGGAACCTATAAAATCCATTTTGTCGGGAAATTACAGCTCAAAGGTAAAAGTGAGTATACTGGTATATATGCTGTTACTTCCGATTTATCTTTATGGTAAGCATGATTAAATCACGAAACACATGAAAAATAAGGAGGAATTATGTTGTTTTTAATTTTGGGAACAGTTTTGAATTTTTATACAAATGACGTAGTTGTTAAAAGGGGCGACAGTACAATTGTACCTACCATAGGTATGGGTATACAGGATAATGATACAATAATTTCGAATGGTAGTTCACAGGCAGAGATACTTTTTTCGGACAGCAGTACTCTTTATATAGACGAAAATTCTCGTGTTTCTGCTTCGGGTATAGAAAAAAGGTCCGTTTTTATTTCCGTCGGGCGTATATGGGCCAAGATTAAAAAATTAGTAAAAGGAGAATCCTTTGAAGTTAAAAACCCGTTGTCTGTTTCGGGCGTAATGGGAACCGAATTCGAAGTTTTTTATAAGGACGACGAATCAGAAATTAAGGTTATGGAGGGTAAAGTAGCCGCAAAAGATAAACAGAGCGGACAGGTGGTAATTCTAGAGAAAGAAAGAATGGCTAAAATAAGAAGAAATATGGAAATGGAAGTCAGAGAGTTCAAATTAAAAGAATTGAAAAAATGGTATGAATGGAAAAAAGATCACCTGGAATTTTTGCTCATGAAAATCGAAGAAGCTTTGAGACAGGGACGAACAATGCAGGCGCGGAGATTGATGATTCAGGGAAATGTGCTTGCCCGCAGATTAAATATGATTGAGGAGTATAAAAAAAGAATCGAACAGTTGAAGAGTGAATATGAAAAATCAGAGGAAAAACAGGGACTTATAGAAAAGAAGCTGGATAAAATAAATCTTTCCTACCGTCAGATATTTTCCGCGCTTAACAGAACCGAACCAAGATTAACGGAATTAAGTTTAAAAATTAACCGTTTATCTCTTCAAAAAGTTGAATTGGAGAGTTATGTAAGAAAAGATAATGTTTTTGTAGCAAAACAGCAATTGGCTATTATAAATCGCCAAATTGATGAAATAGAAAATTCGATAAAAGAAATAAAGCCGCAAACTATATATGAGTGGCAAAAAAAATTAGACGACGACTATCAATTTTTAGAAAACTTTCAAGAAATATGCGGTATTGACTCACGAACAAGAGGTAGAATACAGCTTACTTCTAAAAATGTGGGAGATTTAAGAGAAAGAGCGCGTAGAGCTAAAATTTCTCTTGTTAAAGATATTAACACTTTCAGGAAATTAAAACTTGAGATCATTAACTTGAAGATCGGTACTATCCAGAGATGATTATTGATCGGTATTAGTTATATCCGATCTTTCCCACTCTTCTATAGTTCCTTCGACTACTTCGAATAGCGGGTGAGGTTCGAATTCATTTTTGACGATTAATTCTTCATATCTTATCTTGTCGCGGTTTTTTAATTTATTGAGCAGGTGATTCCACTCATAATCCAGCTGTCCGGCAGTTACGGTTAATTTTGTTGGTGTAAAGTTAAAGTCAATTTTTGTTTTGTCGAATTTATATCCTCTTTTAACCGATTCCCGGTAAACTTCCGATAGATACTGATTGATACAATCAGGCGGTTTATCGCATTTTTTGAAGCGGTGAAGCTGCGGATGATTTTTGTATCCCTTTGTTTTCCCCTCGAATACCTTTTTTGCCAGAAGTGTTTCTCTCCACAGGGCAACCAGTCCTTTTCTATCGAGATATTTGGGGTTTAGAGACCAGATTCTCATTTAACTAAGCTTTAGATATAGTCAGCAATATATTTCTGCTGCTTCTCGGTCCATCGAACTCGCAGAAAAATATATTTTGCCAGGTAGAAAGTCCAAGCTTGCCTTCTGTTATAGGAATTGTTTCGCTCGGTCCGACGATACCGGCTTTCAAATGAGCGTCTCCGTTTCCGTCCTGTCTATCGTGTTTCCAGACGCCGCGAGGTATCAACTTTCCGAGTAAATCAATGACGTCTTCCTGAACGCTTTCATCCCAGTTTTCCTGAATCATAATTGCAGCTGTAGCTCCCTGAGCGTAAACGTTTATGAACCCTGATTTGACTTTGCTTTCTTTAACGAAATCTGCCACCTGAGAGGTGATGTCGTATAATCCCTCTCTGCTTTCTGTCGAGATTGTTATAGCCTTTTGCATTTTTTCTCCTTTTCGATTTTCACATATAGAAATTATAATTTTTTTAAAATTAATCAATACCCAATTGTAACCATGCCAAATAGCATAAATTACTGACAACCCCCAAAATTTCTGTGCAAAAGAAATAGAATCCAGGTGTTGTAAGGTTTGTAAGAATTTTTAGGCTGTTATTAGCTATTCATGATTATTTATAGAATCAGAGGTATTGCCATCCGAGAAAGATGTGGTCAATTTCCCCGGCGGTTATCGTTCGGGGTACCGCTCCGAAAAACCGCAGTCAGTTTCCCCGGCGAGGAAACTGCTGCTTGTCTCTCAACCTTGCTCCTTTTAACTTCGTCAAAAGACCGTGCCCGCTCGGTTTCCGAGGCATTTTTCTTGAGCAGTACCCGCTCACTTCCTGAGATTTAAAAACCGAAAAATGTGCTCTCTTACCCTCCGAGGTGCTTTCCTGTACAGCACTCCTTGCCCATTTTCGCGTTTCGCGTTAAGTAAACAATGAAACCATTTATTTTATTTGTGTGGAAAAAGATTTCCGAGTGTGGAGTGTCGAGTACTGAGTTAAAAAATAACTAAATTCTCTACATGTTCTAAATGTGAATATTTGGGTTGGGATGGGTTTAAAACAACAAAAAATCTCTGTGTTCTCTGTGCTAATATTAGGGATTGGAATATGGAATTCAGGCTTTAGTAAAAGAACAGATAAAAAACCTTTGTGCTCTTTGTGAACTTTGTGGTTCAATATTTTTTTTGGTAGGGATGGGAAAGTAAAAAAACATGTTGACAATCTTTAATCATAAATTATAATCAAATAAATGAAAAGCATAGGTCTTACGGGTGTAATTGTAGATAAAATATGCGGATTTGGGCAAGAAAGAGAGAAACCTCAGAAAATCTCTATCGATGTTTCCATAGAAACCGATTTCAACACTGTCGCTGAAGAAGATGATCCATCCGCCGGTATAGATTTTAGAACAATCTATACCCTGATAAAAACAGGTTTGGAAGGAGAAATTTACACTCTTGAAAAAGCGGCACTTTCAATCTGGGAACAAATGAAGGGCCTTAATAACGTTGGAAGGGTAAAAGTTACGGTAAAAAAACTAAATCCTCCTTTTAAAGATAATGTACAAAATTCCTGGGTTACGGTGGAGAAATGAAGAAATGACGGAAGCATATCTTTCTCTCGGTTCAAACATTGGTAATAAGAAGAAAAATTTACTCGAAGCTTTCTCTCGGATTTCTAAACTGGGTATTGTTAAAGGTTCACATGTCTATAGGACGGAACCCTGGGGGAGAGAAGAGTGCCCGGAATTTTTAAACGCGTGTGTTTTTATAAAAACCGAGTTGAATATAAGGGAACTTTTCGATAGTCTTTGCTCTATCGAAGAAAAAATGGGAAGGAAAAAACGAGAAAAATGGGCTAACAGAATTATCGATATAGATTTACTCCTTTCGGGGCAAACAATATTCAAAAACACATCCCTGGAAATACCGCATATTTATTTAAGAGAAAGAAATTTTTATCTTAGACCTCTTTCAGAAATAGCTAAAGAGGAAAGGGACCCGGTTAGCGGGGAAAAAATCGAAACTCTTTTAAATCTTTGTTCGGATAAAAAGAAAGTATGGAAAGCTGGGAATATATTGCGATTGAAGGTGTAATAGGTGTGGGAAAGACGACTCTGGCAAAGTTCCTGTCTCAGGAATACGATTCGAAATTAATTCTCGAAGACATTGACGGAAACCCTTTTCTTCCTCAGTTTTACGAGAATACAGGAAGATACGCTTTCCCCACCCAGATTTTTTTTCTTCTTTCCAGGTACAATGAACTCAGAAATTTAACTAACAGAGATCTTTTCACCAGAAAAATAATTTCCGATTATACTTTTTATAAAGATAGAATATTTGCATTAATAAATCTCGAAGACAAAGAAAAGATTTTATATGAAAAAATTTATAATCTTCTCGATAAAGATATTATAAAACCGAATCTTATAATTTATCTCCAGGCGAGCCTCGATACCTTAATGGAAAGAATAAGAAACAGAGGAAGAAGTTTTGAAAGAAGAATAAGTGAGGATTATATAAAACTGCTCATAAGTTCATACAACGAATATTTCTTCCATTTTCAAAAAAGTCCGGTTTTGATTTTAAATTCTAATGAATTCGACTTTTTAAATGAGCCTTCACATCTTCAACTGCTGAAAAAAGAGATTTCCTCTATAGAGACCGGAATAAACTATTTGTCTGTTGTACAATGAAAGTTTTCAGAAAAATAGAAGAACAACAAAGTTATTCTTTAATCAGGAAATACAAAAATATTAAAGTGGCTCTGGTGCCCACCATGGGATTTCTGCATGAGGGGCATTTAAGCCTCATAGATAAGTCGAAAGAATACGCGGATGAAGTGGTTGTCTCTATTTTTATTAATCCGACTCAATTCGGAGAAGGAGAAGATTATGGAGAATATCCAAGAGACGAGAAAAGAGATTTGAGGTTGCTTAAAGAAAGAGAAGTCGATGCCGTTTTTATTCCGGAATCAAGCGAAATGTATCCCGAGGGTTTCAAAACTTTTTGTGAGGTGAAAGATCTTTCCGGAAAATATTGCGGGAGGAGCAGACCCGGTCATTTTCGCGGGGTGGTTACCGTTGTCTTAAAACTTTTTAATATAACACAGCCGGATTTTGCCGTTTTCGGAGAAAAGGATTATCAGCAATATGTTATAGTAAAAACAATGACCGGAGACTTAAATTTACCTGTAAAAATCATTCCGTCTCCGGTTATAAGGGAGAAAGACGGACTTGCCATCAGTTCCAGGAATATTTATCTAAATAGAGAGGAAAGAAAAGAAGCTACCGTTCTTTCCGAATCTCTAATTATGGTCAGGAAAATGGTTGAAAAGGGTGAGTACAAAGTAGATTTTTTAAAGAAAAAGATGTATGATTTGATAAGGTCGAAAAAACACGCGAGAATTGATTATATTGAATTTGTGGATACAGAGACACTTGGAAGAGTTGATGAGGTGGAAAAACCGACGAGAATTTTAATCGCGGTGTGGATTGGTAAGGCGAGGCTCATCGATAATATGGAAGTAAAACCGTGAAAACATTAACCACAAGATTACACGAGATTATCACAAGATTGCCCATCACCCAACCCAATTGTTGTGTTTTTTATTTTTCAAAGAGTTTGCTTTACCCAGGTGTGGCGGAGAAGAAAAGTTCAATGACGAATAAGAGACAGAAACAATTAAAAATTTTGTATCCTTTGTAGTTCAAAATTAGATATTATGGCTACTTTAGAGAAGAAAATTAACAGGGGTCTAAAAGTATTTATTGCGCTCGTCATTATAACCATGTTGGTGCTATTGATTTTTAGTGATCCCAATCCGGAGAAAAAATTCAGCTTTAATATTATTAACAGAATCACATACGCTTTCAAACAGATGGAGCCCATTTATCTTTTATTTTGTTTTCTTTTCTGGGTTGTTCATATATTTCTCGATTCTTTTCGAGTTACCCTGTTATCGCAGGGTGTTACTGGTAGATGGGTTAGTTTAAGAACTTCCGCTGAAATTATTTTAACCGGAGCTTTTCTTGCCGCGGTTACCCCTTTTCAAACGGGAGGACTACCGGTCCAGTTGTATTTATTAAAAAAAGAGGATGTATCGTACGGAAAAGGCACTCTTATTATTCTCCTTCGTGCCATATTTTACGCTATAATGATGCTTATAATTTTGCCTTTTTTATTTCCTTTTCTTGTGAATCAATACGATGCCACCTCTATAAGAGTGTTGTCAAAGTACAGCCTTATCGTTTATCCAATAATAATATTGATTATAGCGTTAGCGTTAATAAAACCGAATATTATTAAACGGTTCTTGTATAAATTGGCTTTTTTCGGAGGTAAAAAAAGGAGAAAAGCGGCAAAAGTAATTCATAGATTATTTAAGGAAATAAAAGAAATGAAAGACGGATTCTGGCATTTTGCAAGAGAGAAAAAGTGGCACTCCGTGGCCAGTTTTCTACTGACTTTTATAGCCTATATTCCCTATTTTTTTATTGCTCCTTTACTTCTTAAAGGAATGGGTATAGATGTATCTTTTATAAGAATTGTTTTTCTCCAATTGGTGGTAATCCTTTTTACTTTTTTTTCCCCGACACCCGGAGCGACCGGTATATCCGAAGGTGTTTTTGCTATTATGTTCCTGGGAATAGTCGGAAAAGGTTTGCTTGGAGTATTTACCATACTGTGGAGATTCTTTACTTTTTATCTTTCCGCTCTCGCTGGTGGAATAATAACTCTGCATGTCTTAAAATTGGGAGAAGTGGATATCAATGATAAAGGAATTTAGTAAGAAGAACTTCCGCAGAGGTATAAGGTTATTTATTTTCTTATCCATAGCGGCAACCGCGATAATTCTGTTTTTAACGGTAAGCGAAGAAACGATAAAGCAGTTGAAATTAATGTCTCCCTTATTTTTAATTTTAACTTTTTTCTCCACAGTGTTTCGATTTATATTCGATATATGGAGACTCAGATACATTGTTAAAGCTCTGGGGAAAGAAATAACCTGGAAGGGAGCTTTTTATTTTACCATGGGAGGATTGGCGTGTGGAGCGATTACCCCTATGCAAATTGGAGGGATCCCTTTTCAACTTTATATTTGTAAGAGGGAAGAAATAACGATTCCGGAAGGTACCGCTGCTATCTTTAGCCGTGGTTTCCTTTCTGCGCTCGTTCTTCCTTTCCTTTTACCTTTTATCTACTACTACAGACAATATATGACTTCAGGAATAATGAGCGCCATTGTTAAATATCTTATAATTTTTTATGGAATATTTGCTTTGATTTTTATACTTTTATTAACTCAAACCCCATGGCTGAAACGCAGGTTCGGTAATAGAGTAAAAGGTATTGTGATGTTCAAACAGGTTTTTACCACGGAGTTTATGAAAAGGAAAGGATTTTTTTTTAAAGCTTACCTCATGACTTTTTTTTCTTTGAGTTTTTATTTTCTTACAGCTCCTTTTTTGATTAGAGGATTGGGAATAGAGGCGCCTTTTTTCGAGGCGACTATTCTTCAGGTGATAATGACATACGCGGTGAATTTTCTTCCAACTCCGGGAGCAAGCGGTCTCGCCGAAGGAGGTGCGGCGGCTATATTTAACCATTTGATGCCAACCCACATTTTAGGTGTTTATGTTATGTTGTGGAGATTTTTTACCAGTTACATCGGTGTAATGGTTGGTGTTCTCGCTATTTCTCGGTTTATTACGGAAAAAAGCGGACCTTTGAGCCACGAAGACACCAGGACACTAAGTTAAGAAATTGTATATGTAATTTGTAAAACAAGAAATCACAAGTGGAAAGACAATTTGGGGTTTAGGATTTAGTAAAAAATCAAAAAGAAATCTTTGTAGTACTACCGGTCAACTTTTTGTTTTTTTTGCAAAAAAATGTTGGAGTTGTCATTACGAACTATTCTTCTTTGCTCGTCGGGAGTGAAGTAATCTCTCTTCTCCTCTTGAGATTGCTTCGCCCTGGTTGAGCGAGGAGATTGATTCGCAATGACGGGTTTATCGGAACAGGGATGTCCCTCCTACAATAAAAATCCTGTAAATCTGCGTTTACCTGTGTCCCATTTAGGGGTTGGGTAGGGCAAAGCAACATATTTTTCTTTGCGTTCTTTGCGTCTCTGCGGTAAATAATCTTGTGAAATCTCGTGGTTTGAATTTGGTGGGTTGGCGGGGCGGAACTTGACTTAGCTTGATTCTTTTTTATATTAAGAACATGAAAAAGTTGTTATTGTTGATTGACGGATCATCGCTTGCTTATCGTTCCTATTATGCTTTTATCAGAAATCCTTTACGAACGTCTAAAGGAAAGCCCACTTCGGCAATTTTTGGTTTCGCCAGGGGTTTAAAAAAACTTTCAGAAGAGCTTAGTCCCGATTACGCGGCTGTTTGTTTCGATCTTCCGGGTCCGACTTTCAGAAAAGAAAATTTCGCGGATTATAAAGCCAAAAGAAAGGAAACGCCCGAGGAGCTTGTTACTCAGCTTCCTCATATAAATAATTTATGTGAATTGGCTGGTTTTCCCGTTATTACAAAAGAAGGTTACGAGGCGGACGATATAATTGCCACTCTTGCAGAAGAAGCCAAGAGCGAAAATGTGGAAACCATTATATTTACTCTCGATAAAGACTTGATGCAGCTCGTCTCGGACAGTGTAAAAATATTAAATATGCACAGTTCGGGAGTAGAGTGGTACGATAAAAAGAAAGTGGAAGAAAAGTTCGGAATTCCTCCGGAAAAGATAAACGATTTTCTTGCACTCACCGGAGATGCATCAGATAACATACCTGGAATCAGGGGTATAGGGAAAAAAACAGCAGCGAAATTATTAAGAGAATTTAACTCTTTAGAAGGAATATTCTCAAATATTGATCGGGTAAAAAACACCGGAATAAAAAATAAGCTCTCAGGTAATAAAAAGGAAGCAGAACAGTGGAAGGAGCTGACAAGATTGGAAAAAAATGTGCCTATTGCCGAGAAACTGAGCGACATTAAATACAAAGGTCCTGACCCCGAGAGGTTAAGAAACTTGCTGAATAAGTTCGAACTTTATTCCCTTATTAAGGAATGGCTCGGGTCGGAAGACAATCCGCAGGGTTTTAATATGGTGTCTTCCATAAAAGCGCAAGAAGGACAGCTCGTATCTATATATAATAGTGATGATAGGTTTTATATTTCTGTGGGAGAAGAAATCGAGATTATAGAAAAGAATAAGTTGAGGCTGAAGTTAATAGATTTTGAAAAAAATCCCCTTATTTTGGAAGATGCAAAAAAATTTGCTCGTTTAATTGGATTTTATCCTGAGAATAAAATTTCCGATCTTTCTATTATGCATTATTTGCTTTACCCGAACCGAAAGAATCACTCTTTGCCGCGGATACTTTTGGAAATGGGAACGATTTCCGAAGAACCCGAAATAATGTCTTTTTCAATGAAAAGGGTTTACGGAAAACTGGTTGAGGAATTAGAAAAAAATGACCTTTTGAAAATTTATGAGGGAATTGAAGAACCATTAATTTCTGTTCTTTATGAAATGGAAAAACACGGATTGTTGACCGATAAGAAATTACTGTTTGATTTGCAGAATTCTCTGGAAAAGAAAATAAGAGAAACTGAAGAGACAATATATGGGCTTGCGGGAGACGAGTTTAATTTACGTTCACCCAAACAGCTGAGTGAGATTTTGTTTCATAAACTCAAATTGGCTCCTGTAAAAAAGACAAAGACAGGTTTCTCGACCGATTTTGAAGTGCTTAAAGCTCTTACAGGAAAACACCCTATAGTGCCCGAATTAGTCAATTTTAGAGAATTGGATAAATTGTTAACCGCTTATGTTGTTCCGCTGATAAATTGTGTGAATGTGGAGACAGGCAGAATTAATCATGAGTTCCAACAGACCGTGGCTGCAACCGGCAGATTAACAACTACAAGCCCCAATCTTCAGACCCTGCCTGTGAGAACAGAAACCGGAAGAAAAATAAGAGAAGCGATCATTGCTCCGGAGCATCATTTCATCCTTTCGTGTGATTATTCCCAGATAGAACTGCGTATTCTCGCCTATATTTCAAACGATGAGAAATTGATAAATGATTTTGAGAATAATCTCGATATACATCTACAGACCGCGTGCAGGATTTTTGGAGTTGAGCCTGAAAGTATTATTCCCGAAATGAGAAGAAAAGCGAAAGCGGTAAATTTCGGGATTATTTACGGGATAAGTCCGTTTGGACTTTCAAAACAACTCGGAATAACAAATACCGAGGCTGGAAATATAATCGAAAAGTATTACAGTAATCATCCGGGAGTCGAGAAATGGCAAAAAGAAACCATTGGAAAAGCAATCGATTCGGGATTCGTGGAAACAATTTACGGGAGAAAAAGGAGAATTCCCGAATTGAAAAGTCAGAGGGAAATGGAATACGGAAAAAGGATAGCTATAAACACACCCATACAGGGTAGCGCAGCGGATATAATAAAAAAGGCGATGATATTGATAAATAAAAAGTTAAATAATAACAGATTAAAGACAAAAATGATTCTTCAGATTCACGATGAACTTCTTTTTGAGGTTCCGCTGAATGAAAAGGAAGAAGTATTAGAGCTGATAATACCCGCTATGGAAGATGCGGGAAGTTCTGTTAAAATTCCTTTGAAAGTGGATTATGCATTCGGTAAGAATTGGAATGAAGCACATTAAATTTCAGGATAAAAGTGTTAGAGGGAAAAACGCACTTGATTTAAAACGTAAACAATTTACATTTTTCATATTTAATTTCCAATAAAAACAGAATTTGTAGATTAAAATATGTGTTTTTAGAGATAGATTGAAAGGAGGTTTTAATGGATGTTGTCCTGTTGATGCTCGTTTGTTTTCTTGTGTTTTTTCTTGTTTATAAGTTTTATGGAAATTTTATTTCCAAGAAGATATATAAGTTACGCGATGAGAATACGACTCCCGCGCGTGAATTTGAGGATGGTATCGATTATGTTCCAACACGGAAAGAAATTATATTCGGTCATCATTTCACTTCTATCGCAGGAACAGGCCCCATTGTGGGGCCCGCGATTGCAATAATATGGGGATGGGTTCCGGCAATAATATGGATTGTCGTGGGTACGCTGGTAATTGGGTCGGTGCATGATTTTGGTTCTCTTGTTCTCTCTTTAAGAAATCAGGGAAAATCAATTTCGGGAATAACGGGTAAGTATATAAATAAAAGGACTCAAAGAGCGTTTTTTTCTATTGTTTTTCTCGAGCTTTTGATAGTAATAGCTATCTTTGGTCTTGTAATGGCAGTGATTTTCAATATGTTTCCGGCTTCTGTTTTTCCGGTATGGTTTGAGATACCATTAGCTGTCTGGTTGGGGTGGATGGTTTATAAAAGGAAAGGGAACTTAGCTCTATATTCTATTATTGCGCTTATTCTTATGTATGTTACAGTAGTAATAGGGACAATGATACCGTTTACAATACCGGGAGTCGGAATTATACCGGCAACAGGTATTTGGACTATAATTTTGCTTATTTACGCGTACATAGCTTCTATGCTGCCGGTTTCAACTTTACTTCAACCCAGAGATTATATAAATTCGCATGAACTTTTTGTTGCTCTTTTTCTTCTATTTGTGGGGATATTTGCGTCCGCTCTCGGCAATGCTGATTTTCATATTGTGGCTCCTGCGATTAACCTTGATCCTTCCGGGGCTCCACCCGTTATTCCGTTTATATTCATAACTATCGCATGTGGAGCTATATCAGGGTTTCACTCACTCGTTTCTTCGGGGACTTCAGCAAAACAAATTATGAAGGAAACAGACAGTCAATTAATTGGTTTCGGAGCAATGGTGATGGAAGGAGTACTGGCTACTCTTGTTGTTATTGCGGTTGCTGCGGGTATAGGAATAGCATATCATAACGGAGAAGGAAATCTTTTGAGCGGTATTCCCGCCTGGACAGCTCATTATTCTTCCTGGGCAGCAGCGCAGGGTTTGGGTTCGAAAGTTTCAGCTTTTGTTATCGGTGCTGCTAATATTGTAAGTTCAATAGGAATTCCCAAAAGTGTTGCAATCGTCATTATGGGTGTTTTTGTGGTCTCCTTCGCGGGTACTACTCTGGATACAGCAACCAGAATTCAAAGATACGTTTTATCTGAATTGTTCGGAGACGTCAAAATTTTTCAAAACCGCCAATTCTCGACGGCTGTTGCCGTCATAACGGCGGGACTATTAGCTTTTGCTACCGGTGCCAGCGGAGAGGGGGCGTTAAAACTCTGGCCAATGTTTGGAGCAACGAATCAAACTCTTGCGGCACTGGCTCTTCTACTTATAACTGTATGGTTGAAAAGAAAAGGTGGTATAAAATTTTTAATCTCCGGTATACCATGCATATTTATGGCGTTTATAACAACCTGGGCTCTTGTGATAAACCAGATTAATTTTATTGGTAGTCGAAACATTGTACTCTTAATTCTAAATCTGATAATCCTATCGCTGAATTTGTGGATAATTATAGAAGGAATGATTGTAGCGGTAAAGAAAAGTTGAATTAATAGTTTATTAATTAAGATGAAGGCTATCTGTCTTAAAATATGTAGAAAAATAACCGTTAAAGCTAAAGAATTGTTTTGTAGTATATCTTTTTTTGAGAAAGGATTGGCCACTCAGGTAATTGAAGTAGAGCTGATTCAGCTGGAAAACATATTCGCTCTTTTACTATTCGGATGTTTTGTGGGTTTGCCGGCTCCTCCTGTCCATTTAACTTTAGAATTGCTTCCAAAAATGGAAAAGGAATTAATAATAATGATGAATAGAGTTTTTGCTTCAAAAGACCCTTTAGGGGAATTATTTTCTACTCTCGACATTACCTGATGATCCCTGAAATATATTTCTTTATGGGAAAAGGAGGTACAGGAAAATCGACATGTTCTGCCGTATTTTCTGTTCAGCAATCGAATAAAGGTAAAAGAGTTTTAATCAATTCCATTGATCCGGCGCATAATTTGTCTCAAATATTCGGTAGAACGTTGTTTCACAAGTGTAACAGGGTAGAAAATAATCTCTACGCGAAGGAAACGGATTTAAATGTATGGAAAAAAAAGTATCTTACTTCAATCGAAGAAGAAATGAGATTAGCTTATAAGCATCAAACGGCTTTTAATCTTAATAAATATTTTAAAACCTTAAAATATTCACCCGGACTCGAAGAATACGCAATGATACTTGCGATAGAGGATAATTTGAAAAATAAAGAAAATGTGGAGATAGTAATTTTCGACACTCCTCCGACTGCTCTATTTTTGAATTTTATATCATTGCCATATTCTTCTTTGAAATGGCTGGAGCAGCTGTTTTCTCTAAGAACTCTTATACTAAAGAAAAGAGGAACTATCGATAGAATACGTAGAGGAAATAAACAAAAAGAAAAAGAAAGTGATATGGTTTCGGAAGGAATAACGAGTATGATTTCCAGATTTAAAGATCTGTCGGAAATTTTTAGATCGAAGAAAAGTCATTATACGATTGTAATGAATCCTGATTCTCTTTCCTTTTCAGAGTCGCAATCGATTGTTAATCATCTGGGAGATTTGGGTATAAATGTTGAATCAGTGATTTTGAATAAATATGACGGGCAGAGAATTTTTTTTGAATCGGTTGTTTCAACCTTCAGAGAAGCCAGGGTTGTAACTCTAAAAAAAGAAGAAGAAGAGATTGTGGGGTTGGAAAGACTGAAAGAGATTTCGGAACCGTGGCGAGCACCGAACTAATATTTAACCCAGCGCGGTAAAACCGCTAAAATTTACCGCAGAGCTCGCAAATTACATCTGTAGGAGGGATTTCCCAATCCCGAACCAAAAGCAGAGCAAAGAAGAGAAGCGCTTTCTTCGGTAAAATCTCTTATTTTTTTTATTAAGAAAGCGGGGTAAACCCCGCTTTCTTAATTTCTTATTTATAGGCTTTTTGCTTTACCTTATGAAGATCATCTTCTTGGTTGCCATGAAATCGCCCGCCTGTATTCTGTAGAAATATACTGAGTTTGAGAGCTTTCTCCCGAATTTATTACTGCCGTCCCACTTTATTTCATGATAACCGGCTTCGACTTCTTTATCTATAAGAGTGTGTACAATTCTTCCTAAGCAATCGAAAACCTGTATACAGACTTTAGCTTTTTCAGGACATCCATACTTTATTACGGTTTGTCGGTTAAATGGATTGGGGTAGTTCTGTTTTACGAAGAAGACCTTCGGGATTTTTTCTTCGATTCCGCTGCTCGGGACATGCAGATGCGCGGGGACGACTAATTCCGGTTCATCGGGGTCGTTGCTGGCAATAGTGATAGCGGCATAATAATCTCCAGCTTCTAAGTCGGTAGCATCGAAAGTTATTTCTACTGCTGTGCTGTCAGCTGCAGAAATTGTTCCCGAAACGGAATCTATTCCTATCCAGTCAGGAATGAGGCTAAACTCGATAGCATAATTATCCTTAACAGCCGCTGGACTTATAAATAGACTATCTACGCCTGCATTCCCCATTCCCATGGTTTCATCAGGGCTTTCAATACCGAACCCATTGGGGTCATCGTTAGGAGCTGTGAGGTATTGAAACTTAATCCTGTTGGAAGTTTCATAGAAGATGACCTCGAATGTCTTATAATCTCCACTGGGGCAACAATCAGGTATGCTGTTGTATTCAATTACAAGATATCTGTTGGGAGCAGTTCCGAAGGTCTGGTATCTAATATAAGAAGCAGAAGGAGGATATAAATCCCTCGCAAAAGGCGCAATCGCTCCTTCATAACTATCCACATAAGGTACGTTACTTGGATACCAGTCATCGGAGCCGTTAAAACTCAACCAGCCGTTGGAACCCACGCCGATTGTGGTGAAATCCGTACCGTAATAATTAAAGGTAAAACCAAGAGGAATACCTGTTTCGAAGTCGTCGTCAGTTAAGGAAATTGAAGTACCTCCGCTAACGTCAATCCAATTAAAGGTTGGTCCATCTGGCTCGTCACTGTCTTCCCAGCGGTAACCGAATCCATCGGGCCCACCTTTGCCGATTTTCATCAAGGAATATTTGCGGGTGTCTTTTTCTCCTTTCTTAATTTCTACAAGTGGGATCTGTTTACTTTCTTTGTTGCAACTCCTTTCTTGCATTGTTTTTGAAGATACGATTGGAGTGGGATTTTCAAGTATAGTTTCTCCCACGATTGATATGTCGAAAACAAGATCGGCGACACCCGTATTGTAAATAGTCAAAGTGTGAATAGCTGTTTGACCTTGATCTAAGGTATCACTCAAGGAATCGGGAGAAACCGATATATCCGGCGGTTCTAAACACTCTCCGAGTAGAGAAACTGTTACCGTCGGTTCATCCATATCATTACTTGTGATAGTTAAAGTCCCTGTGATTGTACCTGTCGCGCTCGGCGTGAAGGTTACCACTACTTCCTGGTTTTCTCCGGGATCCAAGTTAAAGTTAGTTATGTCTACCGTGTAATCGGGATTATCGGACGAAATATTACTCACCATAAGTGAATCGGTGCCTTCATTTGAAATAATCAATGTGTCGGTAGAGGAATAACCGGTAAAGACTATACCATAATCCAGCGTATCTTCCGAAACAGCGATGTCAGGAACACCGGTTACGTGTAAATGTGCGGGGACTATGATTTCCGGCTCATCCGGGTCATTGCTGGCAATGATTACATCTGCATAATAGTCACCGCCATTTAAGCCGGTTGCGTCAAAAGTGACTTCTATTTTTATAGAATCGTTTGGTGGGACCGTATCTATATCAGGTTCGTATGATAACCAGGCTATAGCTGGTCTACCCTCGACGAGATAGACGTAATCGTTATCTTGACATAAACACCAGAGGTCACCGTTATTATCAATCTCCAGACCGGCACCCCAGTAGCCGTCTCCTTCTCCGGGTGCCTCAAATGACTGGATGATTTCTCCACTGGCAGGATCTACCTCATAAATCATATCTACGGAAGTATTGGTAGCTATCCAGAGTGTTCCAGATGGATGCCACGCTAAACCTGATACACCTTCGAACGGGATAGCTCTTATTATTTCACCGGGGTTAACCCAGGAGAGCCCCTTGATAAGATATATAGACGAGTAATTCCAGCCGCCAACCCAGAAGCAGTCGGTAGAAGGATCATAAGCCAGACCTCTTTGCGAAGATACGTCCCATATATTGTCCGGGTCGTGTATAGAATTTATAACACTCCCGGTGGCAGGATCCAACTGATAGATACCGTTATCACCACCAACATTCACCTGCCATAGATATGTTCCATCCCATGAAAAGTCACCGTTCCATGTTCCGGCCCATGAGCAGGCGAAGTCAACCCCTGTAAGTTCTCCATCGACAGTAACCTGGTAATCCCGGATTACTGAAAGATCGGAAAGCCATACGTCTGAGCCATCGAATCCTACACCCCATGGGTTTCCAATTGGTGCCGGCCACGAAGTAATAACCTCGCCAACATTTGTTGGTATCCCTTCATTTATTTTTCTATGCTCCTCGAACAATCCCTCAGTAGTCTTTGCATTGAAATCATAGCCCGGTAACCTCTTCATTGGGGACATTGCATTCAAGGAATTCAATCTCGTATCATGCTTGCTCGGATTTTTTATCGGTCGAATACTTGCAAAGTTCGTTGTTGAATGTTCTTCAGTGGTCTCAGACATTATTTCAAAAACCAGATTACTTCCTCCCGTGTTATAAATTGTTAACCAATGGGTAGAAGTCTCACCCGTAAACAGACTGTCACTCAAAGAATCGGGAGAAACCGAAATATCCGGCGGTTCCAATCCTTCGCCTTCTAAAAAGACAGTCGAGTTCGGTTCGTCTAAATCATTGCTTACTATAGTCAGATTCCCGGTAGATGAACCCTCTGATGAGGGAGAAAATATGACAGACACCGCCTGATTTTCATCCGGAAGAATGTTAAAGTTAGAAATATCCACGGAGTAATCCATATTGCCGGACGTGATACTGCTGACTTTCAAAGTATCCGTTCCGTTATTATTTACAAGCAGTTCCAATGTGTCGGGATAACCTATGTATACAGTATCAAAATTCAAAGTATCCGGGGTAAAAGATATATCCGGAGTAGATACAGACACAGAAAAATAGCTGATCCAGGTGCTATCGTTTTCGTCAGCTGCGATAAGCTCGAAATTAATGACATGATTTGCGGGGCACCCGGATGATACCTCAAAATCGAAGGCATCTAAGCTGTTCGCAAGCGAATCGGCTAATATATCTCCGAAATTTTCGGAAGAGTCTGTTACAGTAACGTAAGAATCTTCCGTACGGATAATTCCGGAGACGCCGGTTGCTTCACCGGACCCCACATTATGCACAGTTAAAGGTAATTCTATACTTTCACCGGGATCTACGTTTCCGTCTCCATTTCCTGAACTCTCTATTACTGTGTATCCCTCAAAAATAACCCATCCCCCTGAAGGAGAGATAACTTCGACACTGTCTTCAGAGGGAAAATAATTGTTTTTTGTAACCGTACAATGCATTGTACCGAGAGAAGCGGGTGCAGGAGACAAATTCAGGGTAATATCCCCGAATGCATCTGTATATCCTCTTGCGTAAACTTCGCCTTCTTTGTAGAGGCAGACGAGAGCTCCCTCAACATCAGAACCTCCAGAGGAAACATTAACGGCAAAGGTATTTGTTCCAACAGGTATTGTAGGATCATGGTTAGCCGTGAGTTCTTGGGGGATGTCTGTCCAGAGCGGCATTTGAGGATCTCCAAATAGATTTAATTCATAAATACACCATGCCCAGACAGATAACCATGTAGCCTCAGAAACATATCCGTCTTTCGATAAAGCGTGGGCTACACCGAGATGGTCATGATAAGAATAATTTTCGCTGAATATTTCGTGGTAAAAACATGTATCGATATGCTCCGAGGGCCCCATCTCAGGTGGCATTCCCCAACCGTATCTTGAGTTCATGATTGAAAAACCCCCGCCTGTACTCGGAGTTAAATAATGTTCGGCAAAACAATCTCCGTAAGGGACAAAGTCAAGCGCGCCCGTCAAACAGGCTATCGAATTGTGAACGCCTAATAAACTGTCATTGCCCAGAGCATCCAAATCGTCGGAATCAAAATAAGCGTCTTCATAATAGGTGTATACACCATATTGATTTCCGTGTCCCACAAGATGAGCAAAACCGAACCCTGCCTTAACGGAATCCACAAAAGCCGTGTGAGTTAAATTCCCATACCTTTCATACATCCTTGTGATTTGCCAGTCTCCTGGTACCATATCGGCAATCGCTTCCTGAGTGATCATCCCGTCATAGTCTTCATCAGGCCATAGATAAGCCGCGGGGAGAAGTATCTTTTTTTGATAGCCGGATGGCGGCCTTTTTTCATAGGTTAGAATCTTTTTAACAAAAGTTTCTGTCTGAGAAACAGTACGAACGGGTGCTCTTCCCACAAACACATCCGAGTATAAATCCACATCGTCGGTCGATTCGCCATATACCCCGTCGCCATCGGCGTTCCAGTCACCGTCAAGATCTGAGAAATAAAGGTCTGATGGGATAGTGTCGTATTCGTCTCCATCGACAAGTTTATAGTAGACATTTCTGCGCGGGACAATTTCCTGTCCCCATTCGTTGTCACACTGTCCTCCCAGAAGAACCCAGATTGTTCCCCAGGAAGAATTGGCGTCTATTATGAAATTCCTTATTCTTTCAGCGTTATCCGCCCCCATATAATTGTCGTAGATAGAATCCAGGGTGACTACTTTTGCGGGAACACCTTTCTTTGTTTTCCAATCGGCGAGTTCCTGAAAGGTGGAAGCAAGAGAATCTACTGTTATTATTACGTATTCAATTGTATCCGGTAGTAAATCCAGACTGTGGTTAAATCCAACCGGAGGTTCAAATATTCCTATATCTTCGGGATTGAGAATTAAATTTTTAACTCCTTCTTTGAATATTTTGTTTTGTTTTTCCGTTTTCATTTTTAACAAATGAGCAGTTGTTTCATAGTTAACCCTGAGCCTTATCCTTGAATAAAAAACTAATTTCCTTTCGGCTGGTATATACTGCAGAGGGTAAATATGCAAATTGGCGAGTCTGTATCCGCCCATTGAACCTGTGTGGGGGGAGTCGATGATTTTTTCAGGATAAGGAGCATCTTGTTCGTAAACTTCTTTTTTCGGTTCGACGAAAGGGAAAACCTTACCTTTTATAAACGGTTGAGGATGTTGGGTGGGATAAATTTCATATTCACCGGGGATTACTTCCTTCTCGAAAGAAATGATTTCAACATTTGTTACTTCAGCATTTTGAGGAATTAAAACGGAAACAGCGGCTCTCGGAAGTGATGGCTCGCCCACCTCTGCAGTCGATTTGCAGCCTTTAAGCCTGACTAAATCGTATCCTTCGATTTCAGAGAAAGAAAGATCGTTTACATTAAAATCGATTTCCTCTTCTAATATACCCGCGAACGCAATGAGATTAAACATGAAAAAAAACGTACAAAATACTTTAAAAAGAAAACCTTTAAAATACATTCCAACCTCCTCTTTAAATATTTTTTTAACGGTTTTTTTTCGCCTTTTCTTTCAAACATAGGTGTAAAATATATAATATGATTATACTGAAAGAAGAGAAAAAGTCAAGGATATTTAATTTTTGTGTTGATTTTTAAGTTTTCTGCTTTAAATGCTTCTGTAAGTTTATTTTTTAGCCTTTTGAAGTTTGATTCCTTAAACAAATGAGAGGGAGCCGGAGAGTCTGATGCGCCAAAACCTTCTACATAATCTAATTTTTTAGAGAGAAAAATTGCCAGGTCCTTTTCTTTGCCCGGATTTGAACATTCCGTGAAAAACCACCCCTTAAATCTACAATAAGGTATTATAAAATCGATATGCCAGTGTTTGTTTTTTACATTTCCTTTTTTTAAATTTTTTATATGTCTTTTTAAACGATGAATTCCGGACATGGCTGATCCAACATAGGCATAGTAGGCTTTTTCAAAAGTAATTTCCCCCATATTTCCTACCTTAATATTTTTTTCTTTTTCTATTTTCAATAACAGAACATAAATCCCTTTCATTGTTTTACTGCTAACTTTCTTTATTGAACCACAAAGTTCACAAAGAACACAAAGTTTTTTTTAAATCATGTTGTCCTTCTTAAAGATTCTTAAAAACAAGATAAAAAAGTTGGGTTTGGTAGGGCTTTTGTGCACTCTGTGGTCTTTGTGGTTAATACTGTTAAACAAATACGCATTCCCTGAAGAGTTGTACGGCTTCATCTTTGGTGAGTGTTTCTGCCCTTCTGTTTAAATCTATTGAGACACCTTTTGAGTTATAATCCAGAAGGTTGTTTTTAAGTGTTTTTCTCTTGAAACGAAAAATGTCTTTCAGGAATTTCTCAAAAGCATTGTCGACTTCGATTGTCGGATTACCTTTTAGTGTTCCCTTTATTACCGATGAAAACACTTCGGGTCTCGGAAAGAAAGCTTGGGGTTTGATTTCAAATTCACATTTGATATCATATAGAATATTAAATAGTATTGAAAGTGACGAGTATGCTTTATTTCCCGGTTCAGAAGTAAGTCTTTCAGCGACTTCCTTTTGAAGTATAAAAACCCATTTTTTTATTCTGTTCCTATTGTCCTTAATTTTTTTTAAAATCGGGATAGAGACGGAAAAAGGTAGAGCGCCTGCGACAACTTCCGGAAAAGAAGAATCCAGGTTTATTTTCAGAAAATCATCGCAAATAACTTTTACACCTGAATTTTTTAAATAACGGTAAAAATCGGGGTCTATTTCTACCGCAATTACTTCAAAGCCTCTATTTTTCAGGTGTCTGGTTATAATACCCAGTCCCGGTCCTATTTCCAATATTTTTTTACCGTCTGCAGGGGATAAGAGAGTTGCGAACTTTTTTGCAATGTTTTCATCTAAAAGGAGATTCTGTCCCCGGGTTTTACTCAGATTTTTATCCCCTAAGATTTTTCTTATCTCTTTTACTTTCATATAGTCAATTACGGATTAACTTTTTTTTGAAATAATGGATATCAAACTCTATTAATTCATCATAACCCTTTGTATAGTCTCCGCCTGCTTCCCAGAGTATGAATCCGTCAGAATCGGATTCGGAAGCGGCTATTAACTGATTTAAAACGTATTTTTTGCCGAGTCGCGATCTTTTCCAGGTGAATGCTTGAAGATAAGGAATTATTTCTATGTTTTTCTCAGGTACCCTTTCGTGGGCTTTTTTAACCGATTCATAAATTAAAGAGTATGTTCTCCATTCTTTTATGGAATCGTTCATAAAATCATCATGAAAATGAGAGGGGTATAACATCGGATAAACTGCGTCCACTCTTTCAGCCATTTCCTCTAATCTTTGGCCTTCTTTTGCCAGTTGTTTTGCCCAAACCGTATATCCATAGAAGGTAAGAGATATTCTTTTATCTTTCGGTTTTATTTCCTTTACCATATCTAAAAACTTAACGATATTTTCCAATTTTTTTTGCCAGTTTTTATATGGTCTTTCACATGAGGGATATCGAATATAATCAAACTGTACCTCATCGAAACCAGAATCGAAGGCTTTTTTCGTGATTTCTATGTTATATTCTCTGACTTCCGGGAGAGAAGGGTCTACCCAGTAACCGCATTTTTCCTGGAACCAGATATTCCCGGAAAAGTCTTTTAAAGCCAGCCCCCCCCCGTTTTTAAGAGCCATAGCTTCATCTTTAAAAATACACTGTCTGGCAATCAAAAAAATCCCTTTTTTCTTAGCTCTTTTGATGAAATCCTCATAAAGAGAAAATATAACTCTCCCCCTTTCATCTTTTACATCGAGAACGGCGGCATTTACAAGATTCAGATCCGCCATTCGGAAGAATTCATCTACTTTATACTTTGAATAAAAAATTCCCGGGGCGAGATAAACGCCCCTTATTATAATGGGTCGTGTTTCAGGAACCGAAGGGATGTCTGACGGAGAAAATGCGAGAATAAGAAAAGGTATCGGCATGGTCGTCATTGCGAACTGTTCTTCTTGCCTGTCTTATGTTTACCCCGTGAAATAGAAGTGCTTCCATGCAGACCGGCTATTTCACGGGGTGAACAATCCCTTCGTGTGTCTTGGGATTGCTTCGTCGTTTCACTCCTCGCAATGACAATTTTAGTTGGCGCGTTTTTGCGTGAGCGCAATGAAACTTTCATTGTTTATATTTTATGAACAAACAAACCAGATTTCAATTTCGGTTCGAACCAGGTGGATTTGGGAGGCATTTTGTTGCCGTTGTCCGATATCCTGATTAACTGTTCCATCTGAGTGGGATACATGGAAAAAGCAACTTTGAATTTTCCCGAATCGACCAGTCTTTCTAATTCTTCTAAACCTCTTATTCCACCTACAAAATCGATTCTTTCATCCTCTTTAGGATTTTTTATCCCCAAGATAGGGTCGAGAAGATTTTTCTGAAGAACCGAGACGTCGAGCGAATAATAAGGATCATGTGCCGGGAATGTTCCTTCTCTGGCTTTAAGGTGATACCATCTTCCGTCTATATACATGCCGAAATTATGGAAGGTATCCGGATTTAATTTTCCTTCGACCTTTTCTATGGTAAAGAAATCTTTAACTTTACCAAAAAATTTATCCTTTGTCAGGGAGTTAAGATCTTTTATTACTCTATTGTAAGCCATTATTTTTAATTCCGTGTGCGGAAAAACAACCGCGAGAAAGTAATTGTATTTTTCTGTACCTCTATGATTCGAGTTCTCTTTCTTTTTTTTGGCTCTAACGTTGGATGCCGACTCGCTGCGATGATGGCCGTCGGCTATATAAAGGGTTTCCACTCTGTTCAGAATTTTCTGGAAATTTTTTATAGTGTTCGCGTTGTCTATTTTCCAGACTGTATGAAAAACGTTATCTCCTGTTTTAAATTTGTAAAGGGACTGAGTTGTCTTGACTCTATTGAAAACCCCGTAAATTTCCTCGGTTTTTTTTGTATCATAGTACGCAAGAAATATGGGACCGGTATGAGCTCCCACAGTTATGATGTGCTTGGTTCTATCATCTACTTTAACTTTTCTCGTCGATTCATGTGTGCGAATATTTCCTTTGTCGAATTCGTCGACAGAAGCGAGGCACACGAGTCCTGTCTGACTGTGACCATTTTCATCCTCTTCGTAAAGGTAAAAAGAGGGTTGTTCTTCTTCTATGAGATATCCTTCTTTTATCAGCCATTCAAAATTTTCTTTGCTTTTTTGATAAACTTTTTCATCGTAAATATCGATGTCGTCCGGGAAATCGATTTCCGCGTTCACGACGTGGAGAAAGCACAAAGGATTATTGTCCGCGAGAGCCTTTGCTTCTTCTCTTGAAAGAACGTCGTAAGGCGGAGATGAAATTTTTTTCGCGTATTCTGCTTTAGGTCTTAAAGCTCTGAATGGTTTTAATATTGCCAATAATTCCTCCCGGTTAAATTCAACTAAAAACTTTTATAGTTTATACGAATTTATGAATATGTCAACGGGGAAAATTCTGAGAGAAAATCACCGCAGAGACTGTGCCAAAAGTAATAATTTTTTTTGTAGGGCAAACCTTTAGGTTTGCGAAACGGTTAATTACCAATATCTTAGCACGGCTAAAGCCGTGCCCTACGAGCGGAATTGAGGGTTTCACAGCCTAAGTTGAGCAAAAAGGAAGAAAAAATGTAGCATTGGAGATTGTCTCCAACATTCGGTGGCGGAGATAAACCTAAGAAACAAACTATAAAACTAAAAATCAAAAAGTTGACCGGTAGTTCTGCAGAGGAGAAAAAATAAGTCAAAAAAACAACTCTACGTGTATTTCAATGGTATTGAATCTGAGATCCGAGTTATAATTTTTTGGTTAAGAAAATTGCCGGGAATTGAAAAATGAAATGAAAATCCTTTTTTATAACTTATCTTCTGATTTTTGCGTAGCATTAGCTTCAAGAAATTTTCCTCAAAAGAGGGACCAGATGGTGTAGGTTACGGTACAGCTTGATGTCCCGCCAGTCGGATAAGTCTCATCCCCATCGATTGAAACCTGATAATTTTGATACAATTCTTGCCAACCTTTGGTATTCCCGGAACCAAGTCTAATCAATGCCGGAAAAGTAGTAAAACTTGTCCACGAACCTGTTTCATTGCCGGCTTCGTCGGCTTCAACATACTCAATGTCAGCAAGAGCTATTCCGCAATCAGGAAAAGGGTCCCCATTTCCTTCAACAAATAACATCCAAAATGTGAACCCCCCTCCACCGGCAACTCTATATTTTATCGTTTGATGTGGAAGAGCTGGCGGAGCGGTAGGCGCAAAGGATTCAGGAAAGGAGGCTGGTGGAAATCCAGCCATACTATTAAAATCCCAGGTAACTGAAGCGCTGGTTATTTCTATCCTGACATTTGCCAGGGCCCGGAGAGAAACATCTACTTTTACAGTAGTTTCGTTACCTCCGACCGCTGTTGAGGATATTGCCAATGTTGTAAGTGGTACAAAAGAAAACAGAAAAAAGAATTTCTTCATTTTTTACCTCCTAAAATTCTTTTCTTTCAATTTGTTTTACGGGTTTCGCGATGCCGAAGTTCAATCCTTTTCTTTTCATGCCGCCGGTTAACTGCAGATAAAGGATAAATCCTCTCGGACTCAGGTCATAACCCGGAGGGAAACGGGAAGCCTGAATGGTGTAGTTTTCGGGAACGATATTCTGGATCGAGTATTCGCCGAAAAAATTTGTATAGGTATGTCTGGAGTAATCACCCCTGCTTATGGTTACCTTCACATTAGGGACTCCTTCTTCTTCAGTATCTTTTCTGAAGTTATGATTTTTATCATAATATACAATTCCCGAAATTGAGGAAAGACTGAAAATCGGAAAATTTACCGTTTTAAAATCGACTAAACCGGTTCTTATTTTCTTTTTTAGATTATCCCCGCCTAAAAAAGCGGGAACGCCTTTTATGTCAAGTTCCACGGTGTGTTCCCCTCTGGGAATGGGACCGAATCTGTATTCTCCCATTCTGTTTACTTCGGTTACTTTTTTCCCGTTTAAAATAACTTTTACGTCCCTAAGAGGAGGTTCTTCTTTTTGTCTTTTTCCGTCACTGTTTTCGTCATGCCAGACTATCCCTGCTATCGTACCGAACCCGACTTCTTTAATGGTTCCTCTTTTTGTTAATTCCAGGGTGTAAATCTTCGATTCTGTGGCGCTGTTGCCGGAGATGCTTATTCTGCTTGAGAAACCTCCGCCACTTTCGAAAAACAGAGAAGTGTTATATGTTAATCTTTCCTGTTCCGTCATGTGCCTTAATCTAAAATTCCCGAGAACAGAGGAACTCATTCGAAGAACAGCTCCCAGTGAATATTCCAATCCGTAAATCTTAGAATTTGAAATCGACATTTCTAAAACATTTGATCTCGGAAGGTTTATAATTCCCTGCAATTCAAAACTCTCGTCTTTTCTATTGTAATAACTGTTGGAATATCTAAAACTCAATCTTCCTTTATTATGGAGGAAATAGTAAAAATTCAAATAATTCCTGTAGCCACTATCCCTGTTGCCGCCCCAGTTGATATTATTTGTAAAGCTCGCCGAAAGATTAAATGGGAAACGGTAAGAGAATCCGTTTAATACCTGATTTTGTAAGGGTTCATCCAATCTGCCAGTTTGATAGAGGCCTGAAAAAATATTCAAACCAATAGGAAACTTGTAAGAAGGATTTACGCCCCAATTAAACCTTCCGCCTAAATATTCGATACCCTCCCTGGAAACAAAGCCATAACTGTAGTATCTCATAAAAGAACGAAGAGAAAAGAATCCCATATTGTAAATCAGGTCTTCATTTATAGCAACTTCCGGTTTTTCCACATAACCCAAATCGATATCATTTAAAATTGTAAGAGGACCGAAATTCAGCTCGAATACGTCTCCTAATATTGTGGTAACTCTTTCTTTGTCCCATCTCGAGTTAAGAGTAAATTTATGATTGGGAATAAAGAATTCCATTTCCGAAAAAAAGTTATTTTTCTGAAACGTGGGATAAACTCGAGCCAGGAGATCCCTCATTTTACCCACCCTGAGATTGAACCGAAAATTATCACCCGGGGGAGTATGTCCAATTTCAACACCTCTTAGATAATTCATGTCACCTAAAACAAAATGATAAAATCCGTTATCGCTTCCGATAGAAATGGAATCGTATCTGAATTGAAACCTTTTTATTCCAAAATCATCTCTGTACTTCATAAACAAAAGGTCTGTATTCCAGTTTGCTCCGCCTGTGTTGATCAGATAGTTGGTCACCGAGTATGAAGTTTCTTCATGCCGATAAATATTGTGATACAAATTTGTATAATAGTTGAAAGATATCAAAAAAAATATCATTATCGATTATTCTATTGTTTTAACCCCTTCGAGTATTTTATCTCCGCCGTAATCCACTCTGGCAGTTATCTCGTCGCCTTTGAGGATTTCGGTATTTTCGAATGTTAATTTGTATTCTCTTTTCGCTTCCG
>Ga0307422_1000054_pt1 | contig 57746 bp, 52 predicted proteins | sample SalMarWE160290MG_FD_202153 | JGI IMG/M metagenome (GOLD analysis project Ga0307422, IMG submission 202153) | Salt marsh sediment microbial communities from the Plum Island Ecosystem LTER, Massachusetts, United States - WE1602-90 | ecosystem: Environmental > Aquatic > Marine > Intertidal zone >...
GTCGAAATTAAGGGAAGAAAAGAGGTTTCGAACAGAACTATACGTGCCACCGATAGAACAAAAGAACCAGTTTATCCTGTCATTATTATAATAAACCGGGGTTCTGCCAGCGCCTCGGAATTGGTGTCGGGTTGCCTTCAGGACTACGACAGAGCTTTGATTGTAGGAGAAAACAGTTTTGGCAAAGGACTTGTACAGAACGATTTCTTATTGGATTTCGGCGGAGCTATCCTGATGACAATTGCCAGATATTACACTCCGAGCGGTAGGATTATCCAGCGTGATTACGAAGGGAAGAGTTTGAGGGAATATTTAGCCGAAATAAAAGCTCCGGATACAACAAAACTGGATAGCGCATTCATTTTCAAAACTAAAGGAGGTCGCAAAGTTTTCGGCAAAGGGGGAATTACCCCTGATATTATTATGCGGAAGGACACAACTAATATCCTGGAATCCGGAGAGCTTAAAAACTTGATATTTAAATACAGCGTTGAATTTGTAACCGATAAAAGAGCAAGATTGAAAAATTATAAAAAAGTCGATAATTATGCCAGCGATTTTATCGTAAATGAGGAAAACTTTGAAGAATTTCTTGGTAAAGCTGATGAGGAAGGCTTGAACGTCGAAGAGATAAAAAAAGAAGAACGGATTATAAAAAATCTTATAAAGACTGAAATCGCCGGTATTTATTGGGGAAAAAGAGAAGAAATGATAGTTTCTTTAAAAGGCGACTTACAATTTCAGAAAGCGCTGGGATATTTGAACCAGGCAGACGAAATTTTAAAGTTATACAAAAAAAACTTTAAGTTATAGAATACTTTCAATCTATTGACTTATAATTAAAGAAACCTTATTTTAAATAAAAGGAAGTAAAATGAATATGTTAAAACGTTTTTTAATAGTGTCTTTAGTTTGTAGTATAAGTTTAATAGCAAAAACCGACGGGACCACGGGGCTTCCTCTCGGCGGCATCGGTACGGGCGCGGTAAAGTATGCCGCTTCAAGCGGGACTTTTGCCGCGAATTTCCGCACTCCCACAAGAGACGGCGATTATGATCCTTTATCTGAAACACAGTTTCAGGTTTTTATACAGAGAGGAGATTCAATATTAACGGATGATTTATTGGAAGCTTATCAAACCGGCGGGAGGGTGGATGACAACGCGATTTTTCCCCTGCATCGGGTAAATTTCGGGGAACTAAACGACGTCTCCGTGGAGATGACGGCTTACATGCCGTACTATCCCGATTCTGTCCCCATGATGCTGCATCCCTGCGCGATGTTTGAATTCGAAGTCGAAAATTTAGAAAGTGACTCGGTAACCGTCGCCTTAGCTTTTAAAATTGAAACGCCTGCTGTTCCGGCGGCTATACCCGATACCGGTTTTACGGCAAACGACGCGTCTCTGGAACTTTGTCTGATTGGCGATTTTCCGGAAAGCGAAGGCGTTCTTAGTTACGGAAACGATAACGGATTCTTTACGGACGGATTATGCGATAACAATCTTTCAGGCGACACAAACCGCCTATCTTTAAGAATCCAAATGGCTGCTTCCGAAATAAAAAGGGCGCGTTTTATTCTTTCCTGGTATCAACCGGATGAAGAGGAACATTACCGATACACCAACTATTGGGAGAATGCCAAAGAGGCAGGTATTTCTGCTCTCGTCAATTTTAACGCTTTTAAGGATATCGATGAAGATTTAGTAAACCGCATGCGTAATTCCAATCTTCCGGATTGGCTGGTCAATCAGACTCTTAATTCGCTCGCCAACCTTGTAAATAATAGCGTATATTTTCAGGACGGACGTTACTGCCACACGGAAGGCATGTGGCATCCGGAGGGAACCATGGATCAGATGTGGCACGCGAGACAAATTTATACAATGATAAATCCCGAACTTGCCTGGCGTGAACTGGAATGGTGGGCTCGGACACAGCATGTGGTCAGCTATGAAGGTCAAATCCATCACGATTTCGGAACGTATTTTAACTATGTGAGCTGGGACGACACGGAACATGAAGATTACCGCCCAATATACGAGTGGGTTGATCTAAACTGCGGTTTTATTATTTCTGTTTATGAAGTATTTATAGCCACAGCGGACATTAACGAGCTTACATACTTCTGGGATTACGTAAAGAAAACGGGACAGCGTATTCTCGATCAGGTTGAATTGTATGGTAGCTCGGAATATCCCTATACTTTTGCGAATTCGCTGAGCACATACGACGCGGGCGGTAATTCACAGGCTTACAATACGGGATTATCTGTCGTGGTGTATCAGATTATGATTCATCTGGCGGAAATTATGAGTGAACCGGATGTTAGAAACCTCTATCAAACCGCCCTGGATACTGTTGTAACTAATTTTGAAAGCAGATGGCTGGACAACACCTATCCCACGGGCAGTTATTGTGAAAGCGTTCTGGGTGGGCCATGGATTGCCAATTTTCTTAAGATGGGTCCCTTCTGGGAGAAACAAAAACTAACTTATCTTTATAGTACTATTGTAAATTATTATGACCCTTTAAATCAAGGTATGGGTCTGCCCGGAGGATCTTATTCGGAATGGCAGCCCTATCTTGTGGGACATCTGGGAGGTTATTCCCTGCAAACCAGCAAAGACAACATGTGGTGGGCTCTGCAAAAGGATATGTACGACAGGAATTATCTCAACAGAAATCTTGTATTTAATCAACAACTCGGTATACCCCGGGAGGTTTCTTCCCCAACATGGATAGCCACAAGCACCAGCGGGGACGACCAGTACATAAGCATTCCTGTTCTCTGGCGCAACTATTACAATATTATCGGTTATCACTACAACAAATACTCAGAGGAACTGTGGCTCGAACCGATGCTTTTCGATTCTTTGAACCATCAACTGCAGGATGCCCTCGTGATTACTCCGGAAGGCTACGCTACCATAAGTTACGATGCCTATGGTGATTCTTATCAAAATCAGGAAATCGTTTTCACGCCTGACCAAACGGTCGACGTTTCCGCTATATACGTCTGGGATTTATATGCCGATTCATTGAACGCGATAGACTTTGTAAGGGTAGAGGGTTTAGAAACAGACTATATGCGTGAGGGAAGCGGAGACCTGGCTCAGCTTAAACTGGACTGGTCGGGAACGGTTACAACCGCCGGGATTACCATCCAAATAGAGGGTGAAGCTAAACCCGGTCCGGGCATTCCCGATCCGCCCGAAAATTTAGAAGCAGAAGTTTTAAATTCCAGCCAAATCCTTTTAACATGGAATTCTGTGGAAGGAGATATACTCGGGTATTATGTTGAAATCGATATGGGCGGAGGCTTTAAAACTCTAACGGCAACAACCGATACATTTTATCTGGAAACCGGCTTATTAGAATCGACCTCTTACACCTACCGGGTTCGTTCATATAACATTGAAAACATCTCCGATCCGGGTAACGAAATAAATGCCACCACAAATGAAGGAGGAAACGGCGAAGTATTATACGCTCTCAACGCCGGAGGAGATACTTATATATCATCGACAAGTGGAATAGAATATATAGACGATGAATCCACAGGATGGCTTTCCGGCGGTTCGACTTATTCCACAACAAATGCTATCGGAGGCACCGAAGACGACGAACTCTATCAGACTGAACGCTACGGCAATTTCAGCTATTCGATACCTCTGGATAACGGATCTTATGAAGTGGTATTTAAATTTGCCGAAATATATCAGGACGCTCAGGGCGCCCGCGTATTTCATGTAGATATGGAAGGAGAAAGGATTATTAGAAACTTAGACCTCATTTTTCGTACCGACCGGTTTACCGCATACGATGTTGTTATGCCCGTAGATATAACCGACGGAGCACTTAATATCGGACTTATAAACGTAACGGACAACGCGAAATTAAGCGCTCTGGAAATCAGAAGCCCATCAGGAGGATTGGAGGGCCTCACTAAAATCCCATCAGATTATTTCCTGGCACAGAATTACCCGAATCCATTCAGCCCGGCTACGCGCATTAAGTACGGCTTGCCGAGAGCGGCTCATGTTCGCATAGGTCTCTATAATGTATCGGGTCAGAGAGTCAAGGTTCTCGTCGATGAGCAACAGGAAGCCGGATATCAATTTGTCGATTTTAACGCAAAAAGTCTCGCAAGCGGCATCTATTTCTATAAAATAGAAGCAAACGATTTTTCAAAGACAAAGAAAATGATTTTAGTTAAATAAAATACACTGAATCATATATCTTTATCTGATAATCAGAAGTTTTTTAGTCCCCGTGAACGAAGCGGTTTGCATTCGACAGAGATAGATACCGGAAGGAATATCTTTGGGCGTCCACTGCACCGTATGTCTCCCCCGTTGGAACTTTGCTTCGACTATGATATCCACCGGTTGCCCAAGGATGTTTAACACGTCGATTGTAACTCTTGAAGCTTTTGGAAGGTCGAATTCAATAAAGGTTTTATCTGAGAATGGATTCGGGTAACTGAGAAAAGATATTCCCGGAATAGTCGAGTTTTCCTCAATGCCCGCGCCGCTTGTTAACTCGATGGTACCAAACCCGTCGGCGTTAATCCAGTGGTTGTTGTATTCTTCTTCAGGAACCCAGACAGAACCGAAAAAGTTGTCACGTGTTTTAGGTTCTTCCTCAGGATCGTCGTTGTCGCAGTATGCCAGGGAGAGCCCTGAAATTTTGCCTTCGGATAGGTCCACCCTGGATGCTTCCGGATTGCTGTTATCATAGGTGTCATCGTAAACCGCAAGGGAAAATTCCCAGGTGTACTGATTTCCGGTTTTCTTCATCGCTAAATCCGGAAAATGAGAAGCGTAGTTCACTGTAGTCACCGGCCCGGTCATATCGCATACTACAAAATCATTGTTAACTTCGCCTTCTTCGGGAGCATCGACCACAATATGATAGGCAAACGCGTTTTCTGTATCTTCATAATTATGAACACCTCCGGACTTATCTTCATCTATAAAAACCTCCACAATATCATAGTTATAATAATCACCGGGACCAAACTCATAGCCGTCGACGAAAACATCATCCGTAATTTCAACCAAAAAGTATAAGAGATTTTCTGATGATGACCATATTATTTTATACTTGCCTGTATAATCATCCGCTCCCACCGAACCACCCCAGGGAATCCAGACTTGATCTATGGTTTGCCAGTCAACTTCAGCCCAGCACGCGTCTGTGCTATCTCCATTTATAGTTGGTGTATTTTCCGCCACATCCGGGGTTTTTACAGTGTCATCCTGAATTCTGAGATTAGGGCTTACGGCTGTCACAGAAAGTGTAAAGAACATAAAAGAAAGAGAAACAATCCCAAATTTGAAGTATTGTTTAGTATTAATTTTAGCCTCCTTTTTTTTAGGTGTAAAGCATCTTGATGCATTTACAATCTTTTTTTATGAGTATTTTTGTTTCTTTATTTATAAGCTTTTTTGTAAAAGTGTCAAGTGCCCGGGTTGCCTAAGATCAATAGAATAAAATAACACAGTTTAAATACAGAATTTATAGCTCAGTAATTTATATATTAACTTCGCCGCGAGAAAATCAGGCGCTTTGTTTTCGGTGGGACAGAGTTCCACCACGTCGAACCCGATTAAATTCCTGTTTCTGCAGACTTCTTTAATAAACTTTATCGTCGTGTACCACTCTAAACCTCCCGGTTCCGGGGTTCCGGTGGATGGAACAACCGAGGGGTCGAAGACATCGAGGTCCAGAGAAATATAAACATTTTTGTTAAGTTTATCTACCGCTTTTTCTATCCATTCTTTGGAATTATAAATATCCGCCGCAAAAAACACGTTATCTTTTTTAATATTATCTAACTCGGATGAATCCATGCTTCTTATTCCAATCGAGATGATATTTTCCGTTATTTCTTTTGCTCTCGCCATGACGCAGGCGTGGCTGTATTTATTGCCTAAGTAAGAGTCTCTCATATCGGAATGCGCGTCGAGATGAAGGATTGAAATATCGTCATAATTTTCGTAATGAGCTTTTATGGAAGGAAGAGCAATAGTGTGTTCTCCCCCGAGAGTAATCACGAATTTACCGTCCTTTATAAAATCAGTAACCCTGTTATAGACACACTCTATCATTTCTTCGGAACTGTTCGATAAAATTTCTTCTGAAGTGAATATCCCTTTTTTATATACCTCATAATCCGTTTCAAGGTCATAGAGTTCCATATTCATTGAGGCTTCAATTATCGCTCTCGGTCCCTTGTTCGAACCTTTAAGCCATGAACTTGTTTTATCAAAAGGAACCGGTAAAATGGCTATCTTTGAATCTTTGTAATTCATATATTCTTCGGGAAGGTTTCCAAAATTATAAGGAATCGATACAGCCATAATATTATAATATAAAAACGGCGGCAGCAAGAACGGTTGTCCAGAGACCGTCTTTATTCCCTCTTGCCGATTGACATATATTTCTCGTTTTAAATATATGTTCGCTTGCTTTATATACCTGTTTTCTTGCATCCCATGCCTGGTCGGGATCGAAAGGTATACCGAGAGTAGAGGCAAGCATGGTAGCCGCGAGATCTTCAGCGTATTCTCCGCTCTTTTTAGCGGTTTCTCCGAAAGCGTGGTGTTCCGATAAGTATCCGTAATTGTTTTTTGCCGAGGGTACTGCGACTCCGATAGCAGCAGACACGAGCCTGTTGGGTTCGTTTGAAGAATTTCTTGCCATAACGACAAAAGTGATTCCTCCCGGTTTTAATTGAGCAAGTCCTTTTTCTTTTGTGATTTCTTTACAGTGAGGCGGTAGAATACTGGAAACGTTAACCAGGTTGCATTTTTCTATTCCGGCGTTTCGCAGCGCCAGCTCGAAGGAAGCGAGATTGTCTTTGTGTACGCCGACCCCCTTGGTAAAAAAAACTTTTTTTGGTATCATTTTTTTAACCCCCTTATTTATCTAACATCTTGTTGAATTCTTTTCCATTTCTTTTTTTCCAACTTCCCCTGTGGTAAACGTAACTCACAAGAAGAGGTAAAGCGATCGTTGCTTCGGAAAAAACCATTTGCTCCGACCCCTCATCGACTTTCCCCCATGAATGAGCTTCTTTCAGAGTCGAACCGGACAGCCCTCCGTCTCTTTCGTCGGCGACGGTTATCTGTATAGCGTATTTGTGCATATGCGCGTTTTCCCCCAGGATGTCGGCGGCAACGGTTACATCCTGAGCGAAATTTTTGGGGACTCCCCCTCCAATCATTACCAGTCCGGTTTCCCTAGAGTTAACCTTGACTTTAGTAAGCTCCAGAAAATCTTTCACTGAGTCTATAGAAACTTTTGCTTCGTTTTTTCGTTTCCATTGATGATAAATTAATCCGAAGCCTGCACTCGAGTCTGAAAAAGCGGGTACGAAAATCGGAAGGTTTTTTTCATAAGCTATCCGAACCACCGAATTTTTACCTGTGTTCCTTTCTTTTAAATACTTTCCCATAAATTTAATAAATTCTCGGGATGAGTAGGGAACGGCTTCGAGATTATCCGCTATTTCCGATATAGTCATATCGCATATTCTCAATTGTTTTTCATCGATGTACGTGTCGTATATTCTGTCAATCATTAATTTCATCAGTTCGTTATCGTCAATCTGTGGTGTTCCCTGAAAATGTTTAAATCCGAGAGCTTCTAAAAAATCCTGGTCGACAATTATAGCCCCTGTGGATACGATAACATCTATCATATTGTTTTCGATCATGTCGTATACGATTTTTTTAAGCCCCGCACTGAAGAGAGAACCAGCAAGGCAAAGGATTATAGAGCAATTCTCGTCTGATAGCATTCTATCGAAAATCTTCGCCGCTCGAGCCAGATTTCTTGACTGAAAAGCGGTTTTTTCAAACTGCTCGATTATGGGAGTAGAATCGAATTTTTTAATATCGATGTGCTTTATTTCTTTGCTTAAGTAGTGCTTCTTTTTCATTTTTTTTATCGCCCCCTCGTATAAATAAATTAATGTTGCAATATACAAAAAAATACTCAGACGTCAAGTGATAAACCTTTGAAAGTTTTGAACCACAAAGATTTCCTTTTTTATTTGGTTTTAATCTTGACATTTTAAATGTTTTCGGGTAAATATTATGAATATATAAGAGAGGGAGAAAAAATTTTTATCTGGCACTGGGGTATAAGATGGTCAGATTTACTCATTATAATCTTTCTTGTGAAAATCTGTGTGATCTGTGGTTCGAATCGGGTGGTAGAATAGGTTCTTGACAATAAAATAGACTTTATTATTATGAGCTATGTGCAGTTCCGATAAATTAGCAGAAGAGTTTCTTAATTTTTTCAAAGAGAAAGGGCACAAAATAGTTGATTCTTCGCCACTGATACCAGACGACAAAACACTGCTGTTTACATCCGCGGGTATGGTTCAGTTTAAACCTTTATGGTCGGGTGAAATACCTGTCGAGTTCAGCAGAGCAACCACGGTTCAAAAGTGCCTGAGGCTTTCGGATTTAACCGAAGTTGGTAAAACTTTCTGGCACGATACTTTTTTCGAAATGCTTGGTAATTTCTCCTTTGGAGATTATTTTAAAGAAGAAACAATTATCTGGGGATGGGAATTTTTAACAGAAGTTTTAGGAATCCCGGAAGAAAAACTTTTTATTTCTGTTTATACTGAAGATGACGAGGCTTATAATATCTGGAAAGAAAAGATTAAAGTTCCCGAAGATAGAATAATTAGAAGAGACGATAATTTCTGGGGTCCCGCCGGAGGAAAAGGTCCCTGCGGACCTGATTCCGAGGTTTTTTATGATATGGGAAAAGAATTCGGAGATTGTGGGTTTGACGGAGAATGCGACAGATATATTGAGTTATGGAATCATGTTTTTCCTCAGTATAACCAGAGAGAAGACGGCAGGTATCCGCTTAAAAATAAGGGTGTGGATACGGGTATGGGTTTGGAGCGGCTCGCAATGATTATGCAAAACAAGACCTCCATTTTCGAAACAGATTTGTTTTTCCCCATTATTCAGGCGGCTGAAAATTTAACGGAAGCGAAATACAAAGATAACGAAAGAATTTTCAATATTATCGCGGATCATACGCGAGCGCTGGTTTTCGCGATAAGCGAGGGCGCATATCCCGGGAATGCAGGTAGAGGTTATGTATTAAGAAGATTGGTACGACGTGCTTTGACTTCGGCAAGAAAAATCGGTGTTGAAAAACCGATATTAAACGAACTCGTGCCATCGGCTATTTCAATAATGAAAAATCGTTATCCATATCTCAAGGAAAAAATCGAGCAGGTTGCTCTTATAATAAAATCAGAAGAAAAAAGATTTATAGAAACGCTCGCTTCCGGGATCTCAATTTTAAATGAAATTGTGGACGAGGCTAAAAACAAAAAAGATTTAAAAATATGCGGGAAAGATGCTTTTAAGCTATACGATACTTATGGCTTTCCTCTCACTTTGACAAAAGAAATAGCCGAAGAAGAAGGTCTTTTGGTGGATGAAGAGGAATTTAAAAGGGAGATGGAAAAGCAAAAAGAAAGAGCACGACAAAAGAACGAATTCGAAACTGAAGATAACATTGAGTGGAAAATTGTGGAAGAGGCTAAATCGGAATTTGTCGGGTATGATAGAGAAAAGTGCACGAGCGAAATCTTAGCCTATAGAAAGACCAACGGAGATTTTGAACTCGTATTAAAAAAGACCCCATTTTATGCAGAAAAAGGAGGACAGGTAGGGGATACCGGAGTAATCGGCGGTGAAGGCTGGAAGCTGATAGTTAAAGACACTTTTCCTTCAAAATTGGGAAATGTTCATAAAGGAAAACTCACAGGAAAATTTAAGATTTCAAGAGTCACCGCGGAAATAGATGTGGGAAGACGTAGCGCTATAAGAAAAAACCATACCACCACGCATCTTCTTCATAAGGTTCTAAAAACAGTACTCGGAGATTGGGTTAAACAGGAAGGTTCTTTTGTTGCTCCCGATCATTTTAGGTTCGATTTTACCCATCCAAAACCTCTTGAAGAAGAAGAAATAAAATTGGTAGAGCAAGAAGTTAACAAGGCAATTGTTAAAGGAATGAAAGTCAAAACGGAAGTGCTCCCTTTTGATGAAGCAGTAAAGAAAGGAGCAGTGGCTCTTTTTACCGAAGAATATGGGCAGATCGTACGCATGGTTTCTATAGATAATTTCTCGAGAGAGCTGTGCGGAGGAACACACCTTAACAACACTATAGAAGCAGGTGTTTTTAAAATAACTTCCGAGACAGGTATAGCGTCGGGTGTTAGAAGAATAGAAGGAGTTACAGGTTTTTCTACATACAGATGGATAAGGGAAACGGAAGATTTGCTTCAGGAAATTGAGTTTCTGCTGGAAACCGATAGAAAAAGTCTTCCCAAGAGAATTGAAAAGGCGACGGCTCTGATGAAAGAGCAGAAAAAGCGTATAGAGAAAATGGAAAGTCAGGCTGCTGGGGCGAAAGTTAAAGAATTGCTTGACAAATTTACAAAGCTCGAGGGGTACGATTTTCTGGCAACTAAAGTCGAAGGCAGTAAAGAATCTTTAAGAAAACTCGCAGGGCAGTTAAAACAAAACATGCCGGAGGGAATAGGGCTTCTGGTAAGCGATTTGGGATCTTCGGTTTTTGTTGTTTTATTTGTAGGAGAAAAAATAAAAGAAAAATTAAATGCTGGTGAATTAATCAGAAAAGTTTGCAGAATAGTTAATGGCGGCGGTGGAGGTGACAGAGAAAGGGCGGAAGGCGGTGGTAGTGAAGTAAAGAAAATTCCGGAAATGCTCAAAGCGTTTCCCGACATAGTAAAGGAAGCGCTTAGATGACAATTTATCAAAAAATTCTTTCAAAAAAAGGAAAAGGAGAGAAGATGCTTGCAGCTCTTCTCGATCCCGATTCGGAAGATTTGATTGCTCTTGAGAAAAAGATCAAGTTAATAGAAAAGAGCAAAGTCGATTTTTTTCTGGTTGGTGGAAGCACAACATGGAATTATAATTTCGAGAAGTTTGTGGGAAAAGTAAAATCTCTGGCTTCAAAAAAGGTTATTATTTTTCCGGGTTCGGCCGAACAAATTTCATCTGCAGCTGACGCTATCTTATTTCTTTCTCTCATAAGCGGAAAAAACCCTCGATACCTAATAGAAGAACAAACAAAAGCGGCGCCTCTTTTAAAAAATTTGGACATAGAGGTAATATCTACCGGTTATATATTGATCAATGGGGGAAGAAAGACCACTGTCGAACTTGTTTCAGAGACGGAACCTATGTCTCAGGATGATATTGAAAAAGTAAAAAATACGGCGTATGCGGCTCAACTTCTCGGTATGAAACTGGTGTATCTGGAATGCGGCAGCGGCGCCAGGTATCCGGTTAAAGATGAACTTATAAGGGAGATTAGCAAAAACATAGATATTCCTCTGGTGGTCGGAGGCGGGATTAAAAACAAAGAAGGAGTTGAACGCAAACATAACGCAGGCGCGGATATAGTAGTAGTTGGAAATGCGCTCGAAAAAGACTCATCAATCTTACTTTAAAAAAAGTAAGCTCTCCAGAACTTCGATAGTAAAAGGACTGAAAGTATTTATAGCCTTTTCTGTAATAACGTACACAGCACTTTTGGTTTTCACTGCGACGAAAAATACATGGTACGTATTTAAAGAAACGGATGCTTTTTATATTCCTTTGATTTTCGGTTTGCTTTCTTTATATATTGTCTTTGAATCTTTCAGGATAAGACTTATTGCCAGGGCACTTTCCGGAAAGTGGATTCCCTTCGGACGGTGTTCTCAGGTGATTTTCTGTGGAGCTTTTCTTTCTGCCGTTACTCCTTTTCAGGCAGGCGGCGCTCCCCTGCAGGCTTATGTTCTCAATAGGGCTGGCTTAGAATGGGGCACTGCCTTGCTTTTGCTCTTATTTCGGGGGCTTTTTTATCTTATCGGGTTGCTATTATTTTTGCCGTTTATATTACCCTTTTTTCGAATTCAGTATTCGGGAAGATCGATGCAAATCTTATCCCGATATTCCGTATTCACCTATCTTTTTCTTTTCGGGATTTTGTTTTTAGTCCTTTACATGCCCAGATTTTTCAAGAAATTTATTTATTCTATGACTTTCAGAAAAGGCAAAACCACGGGGGCGACAAGAATAATGTTTCGTGTCTTAAACGAGATAAAAATGAGCAGGGAAAATTTATTGGATTTTATGCGGAATAAAAAATTGTATGCTTTGGCTATTATTATTACTACGGTCATCGTATATATACCGAATTATTCGATAGTGTACATGATACTCAAAGGTCTCGGCATTGATGCATCTTACGCGGAAACAATTTTCCGTCAGGTTTTTCTTCTGTTTGCAGCATTCTTTTTCCCGACTCCCGGCGCAGAGGGTATAATAGAAGGAGGTTTTTCGGTTTTATTCTATTCTTCAGTTCCTCGTTATCTTATAGGAATGTTGACAGTTTTATGGCGTTTTATTACTTATCATCTGGTTGTCATTATAGGCGGCATTTTGACATTAAAAATTTTGAATTTTACGGATGTAATTAAAGAAAATGTTGAAAAGCTAAAGTACCCTTAAAACTCTTACCACTCTACCTAAGACCTGTATTTCTGATTTGTGATAAACCTGAATATCATATTCAATATTTGAAGGTATTAAAATAACAGTGCTCCCTACCATCTCGATTTTTTTAAGAGTTATCTCTCCCTTTTTCCCCATGCCATGAAAGATCGCGATAGCATAAATGTTTTTTATGTGAATATCAACCGCTGAAATATCTATTAATACCCAATCGCCTTTTAGAATGCCAGCGTTTTTCATGCTGTCGCTTTCCACTCTTAAAAGAGCAAAGTCCGCACCAGCCGGTAAGATTTCTTTTATATTGATGTTTTTACTGATATTCTCGGGAGCCAAAACAGAGGTGCTTGGACCAATACCTTCAAGATACGGATAGAATATTTTGTCAGGTTTTTCCTCGAATAGAAGACTGGGTGAAATACCAAGCAACTCACATACTCTTCCTACTTTGGTGGACGGAATGCCATACTTACCCTTTTCCCATGCCTGTATGGTCGTCCAATGTAATCCTAATTTGCCACCCATTTCCTTGAGGGTCCAACCTCTATTCTTTCTGAACTTTCTTAGCTTCTTACCTACTCCTTGAGTTTGCTTAAAAGCTTTTCCCTTATTTTTAATATTCATTATATTTCAAATTTGCTTTTTCCCCTATAATAATATAACAGATTTCTGAATTTTTGCAAGAGGCTGTTCAAATAAAAATTTATTAGAAAAAACATGGAAGTCTTTGACTTTTCTCAACCCTTGACAAAAAAAACTTTTTCGTTATCATTGATAATGAAAACCATTTTCAATAAGAGAGAGGCACGGGTAAATCTTTTCATTAATTGTTTTGAAAATGGGACATTAAAATTTGACTGTTTTTTAAAGTAAAAAGGAGGAAATTATGCCATTGGGAGATAGGACAGGCCCGGCAGGATTGGGTCCGATGACTGGAAGAGCCGCTGGTTATTGCGCCGGGTATTCTGGGCCCGGGTACATGAACCCAGTTCCGGGTAGAGGCTTTGGCCGCGGTTGGGGAAAAGGTTTTGGATGGGGGCGAGGCTTTGGTTGGGGGGCAGGCTATCCTTATGGAGCCCATTATGGTTATGCTGCTCCGTATCCGGCTTACTCCGAAAAAATCTCACCCCAACAAGAAATCACTATGCTGTCTGAACAAGCTAAAGCTTTAGAAAACGAATTGGAAGCCGTTAAGAAAAAGATAAAAGAACTGAAAGCGGATACTAAAAAGTAATTGCCTGTTCAGCTAAAGGGTGAACAAAAAGATTTAAGCGATGAAAAGCGACCTGGGAAAGTGGTATGAAAAGGGGGGGTTGGATTTTTTAAGTAAAATCGGAATAAAAATAGGTTATACGGTATTGGATTTCGGCTGTGGGAGAGGTCATTATACTTTACCTGCGTCAAAGTTAGTCGGTAGCATAGGTATAGTTTACGCTCTCGATAATAACAAATCAGCTTTGAGTGATTTAGAAAAGACAATAACGGAAAAGTGTATAAAAAACGTTGAATTGATAAGCGATATAAAAGATGCTCCCCTTAAGAAAGATTCGGTAGATATAGTATTGTGTTATGATGTTCTTCATTACATGAAACTTTCTAATAGGAAAGTTACTTATAATAATGTTCGGAGAGTTTTAAGAGAAAACGCTATTTTCTCTGTGTATCCGAAACACTGTAAGGGAAATCTCCCTTCGGGAGAACTGGCTGATATCAGTGTCGAAGAGATTAGCAAGGAGATTGAAAATGCCGGCTTTTCCCTTAATCAAAAGATTGTGGGCAGACTATTGCATGATAATTCTTTTGAAGAGGGTTGTGTGTTGAATTTTATAAAAGGAGAATAGAACGCTTTGGATAGATGGTGATAAATGTACCGGTTGTGGAATATACGTTGAAGAATGCCCCACAGGAGATATCAAATGTTTGAAGTAGAAAAAGATAGATGCATCGGATGTGAAATTTGCTTGAATGCATGTCCTGTTAAAGCGATTTCGATGATCGACGGCAAAGCCCAAATCGACAAAGGAAAGTGCACGAATTGCGGAGTATGCGTTTCAGCCTGTCCGACAGGCGCGATTTATTCTGATGCGGATTACAATGAAGAATCTCGACAAAGTTTTTACCCGGGTCGAAGTCAAAGTTTCCTTCCTCCTGGTTTCGGAGTTGGTATAAGAAGAGGTATGGGAAGAGGTTTGGGTAGAGGTATGGGTAGAGGTATGGGAAGAGGTCTGCGTAACGGAAGAGGCAGAAGGTGGTAAAAAGCAGGATAAGCATTGCTGTTTCCAGCGGAAAGGGGGGAACGGGGAAAACTTTTATAGCCACCAACCTGGCAAAAGTTTTATCAGGAAAACGCAACAAAGTTCGTTACCTGGATTGCGATGTCGAAGAACCAAACGGACATTTGTTTTTAAACCCCGTTATAACAAAACAGGAAGACGTTAACCTGCTTTCACCCGTGGAAGTAGATCAGGATAAATGTACTTTATGCGGTTTGTGTGCCGATGTATGTCATTATAATGCCATAGCAGTGATCAAAAATAAAGTTTTAATATTTAAAGAATTGTGTCATGTATGTGGCGGCTGCACAATCGTCTGTCCTGTCGATGCCATTATAGAAAAAGAAAGAAAAATTGGTATTGTAAAAGCGGGAAAAAGCGGAAATATCGACATATATTACGCTCTTTTAGAAACTGCCGAAGGTGGAATGTCCCCACGTTTGGTAAAAAAAGTAAAAGAGTATGCCGATGAAGGGATTAATATTTTAGATTCATCTCCGGGAACAAGCTGTCCGGTCGTTGAAACGGTTAAAGATTCAGATTTGTGTGTTTTGGTTACCGATCCAACCCCTTTCGGTATAAACGATTTAAAACTCTCTGTCGACATGACCCGGGAAATAGGAATAGAACCGGTGGTAATAGTCAACCGTGCAGTACACCTGGATGACTCTTTAAGAAAATACTGTGAAAAAGAACAGCTGGATATTATCGGAGAAATTCCTGATGAACGAAAAATTGCGGAGAGTTACTCCCGTGGTGAATTGGCAGTAGAAGAATTCCCGGAAATAAAAAATTTATTCGAAAATATTGCCGACAGAATGCTAACCCTGGTAGCAAAAGAGAGAAAGGTCAAAGAAAAATCTGGCAAAGTAAAAATATCAGATAATAGGGTTCCTGAAACAGCTAAAAGATACGACGCATTTCCTGCTAAAAAACTTAAAGAATTAGTTGTGATCAGTGGTAAAGGAGGAACGGGAAAAACTTCACTCACCGCGAGTTTCACCGCTCTTGCTGAATCTACTATAATTGCTGATTGCGACGTGGACGCTGCGGATCTTCATTTAATTTTATCTCCAAAAACAAAAGAAAGCGGTTTATTCAGCGGTGGAGTGGAAGTAAAAATAGACCAGGATAAATGCACTCAGTGCGGCGAATGTGAAAAAGCCTGTAGATTTTCCGCCATAAAAGTAATCGAAAAGAACGGGCAAAAAAGATATGAAGTGGACCCTCTTGCCTGTGAAGGTTGCGGGGTGTGTGAATTAGTCTGTAAAGATGATGCCATAAAGAGCAAAAAAGCGGTAAACGGCGAATGGTTTATTTCCGATACACGCTTCGGACAGATGAGTCACGCAAGGTTGGGTGTGGCGCAGGAAAACTCAGGAAGATTGGTAACACTGGTAAGAGATAAAGCTACTCTGATTTCCTCGAAAAATGGAAAATCAAATGCTATAATGGACGGAGCACCCGGTACCGGATGCCCTGTGATATCTTCCATTTCGGGAGCTCATTACGCTCTCGCGGTAACCGAACCCACAGTATCCGGAATTCATGACCTGGGCAGAGTATTGCAAGTAATTAAACATTTTGGCGTTAAATCCGGTGTTGTGGTAAACAAGTATGATTTGAATAAAGATATTACAGAAAAAATAAAAAAAATGGTAGAAAAATACGATTCAGAATTTTTGGGAACAATTCCTTATAGTAAAGAAGTTACCGAAGCTCAGATGAGAAAGTTGTCTGTGATCGAATATACTGACAGCCCTTTAACGGATAGTATAAAAGAAATCTGGAGGAAAGTAGAAGAAAAGTTTTATGTCAGATAAGTCTAAAAAGAAAAAAAGTATTGTTACCGGCAAAGGAGATGCGGGTTATACTTACACTCGAACCGAAAAGAAGTTGAGAAAAGACGATATAAGTCTCGAAGTGGTAGGAACAATAGATGAACTCAGTTCTTTTATAGGTTTATCTAAAAGCCTGCTTAAGGATCAAAAACTTAAAGATATTTTAAAAAGAATTCAAAAAGATTTACTGGTTTTAGGAGTTCAGGTTCCCGGAGGAATTCCAAAGAAATCAGAAGAAAAGATCGGTATTAAGCATATTCAATACTTAGAGAAAAGAATAAATGAATTGGAAAAGAATCTGAGAGTAGAAAATTTTGTGTTGACTGGTGATGATTTAACGTCTTCAGTTTTACATATTGTCCGCACTATAACCAGACGGTTAGAACGTAGAGTGGTAACTCTGGTAAGCAAAAGCGTGTTCGGGGAGCAAAGTACCAAAAATATTCTAATTTATTTAAATAGATTATCGGATATGTTTTTTTTGTTAGCCTGCAGGTGCAGTTGCAAAGAAATAATAAAAAATAAAGAACCTTAAGTTATGTCCGGGAAAACCGCCCAATGGATAATGCGGTATTAATTGACAGCCAGGATTTCAAAAAACTGGACTTTGGTTATAGTCATCCCATGAGAGGAGACCGGTACGAAAAAGCTCTGGCGGAATTCAAGAAGATGAATTTATTAGGAAATTTGACTGCAAATCCGGATACATATTCCCAATTTCGCGACGATGAAGAATTTATTTCCAATGTAAAACAGTTATCCGTCTTAATCCGGGGTTTCACCCCTGAAGTTTTAATACTGCAGACGGGAGTAGATGGTTCAAAAGAATGCGCTATCTCTAACATGAAATTAGCCAGGAATAGTTATGACTTCGTCTCAAATCTTATTATGGATTTACAGAATAAATATGGTTTTAAAACCTTGGTTTTAGGAGGAGGCGGATTTGTTCATCCCATGCAGGGACAGAACAGGGGTATTCAAGTCAAAAATTTTATAAGAAAATAACTGACAGATTGCGAATTCAAGATAGATAGTGGTGAAAAACGTAAAGATTAAAAACACCCCTTTGGTTTTACATTTAAATTTGAGAAAGCGCGGTTTGGTATATCTGTTATGGTGGTGGACGTTTTTTCTTTCTATTCTACTGCCTTTGTGGCAAAAAAATAAGGAACAAAAGGCTCTTCGTATTAGTCTTGACAGTAAAAAGGTTTATTATATATTTTAAAGGATATTACGCCTGTAGCTCAACTGGAAAGAGCGGCGGACTACGGATCCGCAGGTTGGAGGTTCGAATCCTCTCAGGCGTACTTATTGAGGAAAAAATTCATTTTGAAAGTCGACGATGAGAAATGGATGCGGGAAGCTCTTAAGGAAGCGGGAAAATCCTTTGAAAAAGGAGAGGTTCCTGTTGGAGCGGTTATAGTTAAAAACGGCACAATAATTGGCAGAGGTTGCAACAGGAAAGAGGCTTTAAAAGACCCTACCGCTCATGCCGAAATTATCGCTATTACAGCCGCAGCAAATTCTATAGGCGACTGGAGATTGGATGGATGTATACTCTATTCTACGCTCGAACCATGTCTTATGTGTGCGGGGGCTGTGATTCAGTCAAGAATCAGCAGAGTTGTGTATGGAGCAAGAGATGATAAATTCGGAGCTTTAGGGTCGGTGATAGATATTAGAAACAATGAATGGAACTCGAAATTTGAAGTCACTTCGGGTGTTTTAAAGGAAGAATCGGCGAAGTTGCTGAAAAAATTCTTCAAAGAGAGGAGGGATGGCTGAGTGGCTGAAAGCGCACGATTCGAAATCGTGTTTCCGCGAAAGTGGAACGGGGGTTCAAATCCCTCTCCCTCCGAAGTAAAAAATAAAAGGAGAAAATTTTGATTTTATTGATTTTATCTATAGCTATACAGGACCCTTTGACCAATGAAAATCTTCTCGATTCCCTGAACAAAATTATTGTTCCTTCTCTTATACAAAAACAAATACAGGTTTATCAGATTCATCCCGATCATCTCAAATATTTTGGTCCCAGACGTGAGACTGGTTCGGAGACATCCAAATATCAGGAATCTTTGCAGACCTACCGGCGCTTAAGAGCGGGTGGGGTAGACACGATACGGGTGGCTGCTATTCGAGTCGAGTTTATAGAAGATACCACGTCTCTTACCACGGGTAATGGCCGGTTCAATCTTGAAGGTTTTAGGTCTCTTTGCGATACGACTTATGATACCACTGTGGTAGATAAAGATACTCTAGTGGATACTTTAATAGAGAGAAGCCTGAGTTATGATCCTCCTCACGATTTAACATATTTTAATAGATTAATGGAGTTTTTGCACAACTATTACTGGAAAGTTTCCTACAATCAATTGTGGATTGAGTGGAAGATCTTTCCACCTGCAGGTGATTCGGGATACTCTCTGCCCCATGAGATGCGATATTACGGAAACCCGGACAATTTCGTTCTTGGTTTTTTCAAGTTGTTACGGGATGCCGTTGAGGTTGCCGATTATACGGCAAATTTTTCTAATTTCGATGAAATTATTATATTTCACGCGGGTTCGGCATGGCAGTCTGATGTTTCAGAAAATTCTCCCTATGATATAGTGATGGCGTACGGATCCGGTATGCATGAGGTTTTCAGTTCGTACCTTGTCGTCGACGGAGATACGATCGACGCGGGTGTTATGATGCCCGAAACAAGCTTTCAGGATGGTTATTCTTCCTATTTGCAGGGAGGGTTATGTCATGAGTTCGGACACGCTTTGGGATTGTTAGATTTTTACGATGTATCCGGTGAAACCATGGGCATGGGAGCCTGGGCCCTCATGGGTACAGGTAATTGGAATTCTGCCGGTCTCGTCCCTCCGCGGTTGAGTTCCTATAATAGAATTAAACTTGGTTTTGATAATCCCCATTTGATCGATAGCGCTTCCGTTTCTCTCCCTATAAAGTGGACCGGCAGTATGGATCAGGATGTTCCCCGGATTTACAAAATTCCAATTAATACCGACGAATATTTTCTAATCGAAAACAAGTTTGCTTATGTTAATCCTGATACCGTTCGTCATGTTCTTCCCTGTACAACGGATGTCGATTCGAACGGTTATCGCGTGTGGAAAGATAACGTGCTTGTTAATGTCGACGATTTTGAATCTTCGCTTCCTCCGGATATAAATAGCGGAGGACTCGCAATCTGGCATATAGACAAGAGAAAAATTGCCGAGACAGAAGCGCTTAATATGGTAAACGTCGGCTTTCCGAAGGGGATCGATCTTGAAGAAGCCGACGGTATTCAGGATTTCGAGAAAAATGTTTATAAGGTTCAGGATTGGGATGCCGCTTATTATGGTTCCCCTCTGGATGTTTTTAGTGAAGAGGGATTTAATTCGGTTTTTACGCCGACATCGGATCCCACCACGCACGATAATTTCGGTAACTGGACAGGTATAACGATTTCGAATATTTCTTCTCCGGATACACTTATGTATTTCGATGTTTCTTTTTACAGAAGTCTCGCTAACTTTCCTAAAAAATTCGAGGGGAAGATGGATGTGATTTCTCCACAAAACGTTGATAACACAATCTATATGGGTGACATGTGGGGGGGTGTTTATACAGTAAATCCAGACGATACGTTATTTAGAATGGTTGAGTTGGAGGATTCATTATATATGGATTCGACCTGGACTTCTCCTCTTATAACGGATATTACCGGAGACGGGAATTATGAGATTTTTGATATGACGATCAATGGGAAGGTTTTTCTTTATTCGCTTTCTTCTGATTCTCTTATGGATTCTCTTTCTGTAACCGGGAATATATACGGGAACGCTTCCGCGGCTGATATCGACGGGGATGAAACCAAGGAAGTTCTGTTCGGAACTTCCGCTTCGGAATTACATGTGCTCAGATGGGATGGTGATAATTTGGTGGAAGCGGATGGTTTTCCATTGTACGTGGGAGACTGGCTTGTTGCAACCCCTCTGGTTATAGGTAACTCGATATATGTTTTGCCTGCCGACGGTAAGCTTTGGAAAATTTCTGCTGCGGGCAAAATAATATGGAAGAGGGGTGAAGAAAACGTTTCATACAGCCTTTCCTCTCCTGTAGCCGGTGATATAGACAGGGATAAAGTTATTGAAATTCTGTGTTCGGTGGGTTCGAAAGCGGTTTTCGCTGTCGATACAGCAGGAAAAATCGAATGGAAAAAAGATCTCCCGGCAAAGACTTATTTCTCAACCCCCGCGCTTGGCGATATCGACAACGATGGTTATCTCGACGTGGTTTTAGCGGACAGCGCCAATATTTTCGCCTTAAACAGAAACGGTTTTTTACTGGATAATTTTCCTGTAAAGATACACTTATCTCAGCAAACTCAGTCTTCTATAATTTTAGCGGATGTGAGCGGAGATTCATTGCTGGATATAGTATTCGGTTCACCCGATGGAGGTGTTTATGCTTATAACGGGCAGGGAGAAAAAGTTGTCGAATTTCCTTTTGCCACGGGAGAGAGATCTTATTCCACTCCTCTGGTTTTCGATATGAACGGAGATGGACGCTCGGAGTTATTCGTCGGTTCTCGTGATGGATGGTTGTATGGTTGGGAAACCGTGGGGTATTACAGAGATGACGGATGGAACAGGATTTATTTTAACAATGACCATCAATCGGTCTTCCCGGATACTCTTTTGCCGGAGAGTTATAAAAAGGAAGGTAAGCTGGCTATCGAAGAATTTTATATTTATCCTTCTCCGGTTCGAGGAGGGGAGCAGGCTTTTATAAGATTTAGCTTGAGCTCTTCAGCAGAGAATGCCACAGTAAGAATATATTCTCTTTCGGGCAGATTGATAACCGAAAAGAGAGTTAAAGGCTTATTTGGTCCAAATGACCTCAGAGTAGATCAGGATCTTTCCGGTGAAGCCAACGGTATTTACTTTGCCACTATCGACGTCGATAATAGGATTTTTGACAAATTTAAATTTGGTTTACTGAACAGGTTTTAAAAAAGGAGGGTTATTAATGCTGTTTCTTGCTATTCTTTTTTCGATAACACCTGCGAAAGCGGCATTTTCTTCTTTTGTTCTCCCGGGTTCCGGAGATTGGTTGGTTGGAGACAAAAGCAGGGGAATATGTTTTATGGTAGCGGAAGCTGCGATATGGTTAACCTATTTTAACAGTAAAACACAAGTAGAAAAAAAAGATGAAATATCGCGCAACTTTGCCGCGTATTACGCTTCGGCAAATCCCGGTAATCAGGACGAAAACTATTTCGAAGCTATGGAAGATTTCCTGACGAATATCGATTATAATGAGTATGTGAAAGAAGAAGCGAGAAGGAGGTATCCGGACACTCTGGACCTGGAAGAGAAAATCGAGTCCAGAAAAAAGTATATAGCAGAAAATTCTTATACCGGTTCCGATGCCTGGAACTGGAGGTCTTTAGAGATAGAAAATCAATACAGAGATATGAGACGAGAAAAGAGAAGTTTGAAACAGAGGGCTACCAATATGGTTGGACTTGCTGTTGCCAACAGGGTGGTTAGTCTTTTCACTACTTATTTTTTCGGGAAGAAAGTTTCCGTGGAAATAAAAGAAAATGAAGTAGAAATGGGATTTAACTTTTAATGGAATTATATAATACTTTAAGCAGAAAAAAAGAACACTTTAAACCTCTTAAAGAAAAAGAGGTTTCAATATATTTTTGCGGCATGACCCTGCAGGAATCTCCTCACATAGGGCATATCAGAGCGGCTCTAACTTCTGATATTCTGCACCGCTTTTTGAAATATCTCGGATATAACGTTAAGTTGATAGTTAACTTTACGGATATAGACGATAAAATTATTATCAAGGCGGAAGAGGAAGAAAAAAATTATAGAGAAATAGCCGCTTATTTTGAGGATGAGTATAGAGAGGTAACGGGTCGCCTTAACATTTTACCCCCTTACTTTTGTCCGCGAGCAACACAGCACATAGAAGAAATAATAAATCTTGTAAAAAAATTGGAGGATAAAGGATACGCTTATGAAAAAAACGGAGATGTTTTTTTCAGTGTTCGCAAATTTAAAGATTACGGAAAACTTTCCGGTAAGAAGATAGAAGATTTAATGTCCGGAGCCCGTATTAAAGTAAATGAAAACAAGGAAGACCCCCTGGATTTTGTTTTATGGAAGAAAGCAAAAACCTCGGAACCTTCCTGGTTTTCTCCCTGGGGTATGGGAAGGCCCGGCTGGCACATAGAGTGTTCCGCCATGGCGACTTATTATCTTGGGGAAACAATTGACATTCATGGAGGCGGAAGCGATCTTATTTTCCCTCATCATGAAAATGAAATCGCTCAATCCGAAACCGCGACCGGAAAAAAATTCGCGAATTTCTGGGTGCATAACGAGATGCTTAAAATAAAGGGTGAAAAGATGTCTAAGTCCCTGCTTAATTTTATACCCATAAAAGACCTTCTGGAGGAATTCGATCCGAATGTTATTAGATTATATTTACTGCAGGCGCATTATAGAAGTCCTGTCGACTATGACAACGATATACTTAATCAGGCTGCTTCGGGATGGAAAAAAATAATTAATTTTTTAAATATTTCTAAAGGGCAAAGAGGGGAATTGTTTTTTGAAGTAATCGAGGATTTTGAGGATAAAATGAATGACGATCTCGGAACCCCCGGAGCGGTGGCCGTGATGTTTGACGTGGTTAACAGAGGTTTTCAAGCGGATAAAAAAGATATGGGCTCTTATAGAAAAACCCTTGTTTTTCTTTTGAATACGCTTGGTTTTAGTTTTGGAAAAGAAGAAAGAGAACTAAGTCCGGCTGTCGAAGAAATAGTGAAGTTGCGTAATGATTTAAGAGATGAAGGGAATTATGATATGGCGGACAGGATTAGGTCTGTTCTCGAAAAAGGCGGAATATTGATACAGGACAGTTCTGAAGGAAGTATCTGGAGATTAAAATGAATGGCAGAGAGTGGGCTTTGAAAGCTTTAATCGAGTTTGAAAACAGCGGAAAAACCTTGAAGAATATGACTGAAGCAAGAAAAGGAGAAAAAGCGGATAAAGATATACAAAAAGCCTATGATTATTTTTACGGGACGGTTAAGATGATGAAAAGACTCGATTACGTCCTTGAAAAGCATTTAAAAAAGAAAAAACTCAAAAATTTACCTTTACCGATAAGGAACGTTCTTAGAGAAGGAGTTTACGGACTCCTCTTCAGTCAGGATCCCGATCATGCCGTGGTAAATGAATCCGTAAATCTCGCAAAGAAATTCGGACACAACGGTACAGCAGCGCTTGTTAACGCTATTTTGCGAAATCTTCATCCTGTAACCTATCCTGAAGAAAGGGTAAAATACTTATCGACATTTTATTCTTTCCCCGAGTTTTTAGTAAGCAGGTTAATAGAAGCGTACGGGGAAAAGGCCGAGGATATATTAAGAGATAGTAACATTTCTCCGGTTACAACTATCAGAGTCAACAGATTAAAGGCAACGCCGGAGCGGGTTCTCGAAGATTTAAAAAAAGAGGGTTTTAAAGCGGAAAAAATAGAAACGAGAGAGTATAATCTTTTAACTGAAAGTGGTGTCGTTTATAGCGATTGCTTTAAAAAAGGAAATTTCCAAATTCAGGGTGTTACCCAAACCATGAACGCGGAGATGCTCTCGCCGCAGAGAGGAGAAATCATCCTCGATTTATGTTCCGCACCCGGCACGAAAAGTACGGCTATAGCGGAAATTATGGGAGATGATGGGATTATACTGTCTGTGGACAGAAAAAAACTATATCAGGTGGTACGAGACGCAGAGAGATTGGGTATAAAGAGCGTTTATCCTGTCAGAGCGGACGTGAGGAATTTTCATGTTAAAAGAGCCGACAGAATACTTTTGGATGTGCCGTGTTCCGGCACGGGGGTTATGGGAAAGCGTGGTGATCTCAGGTGGAATGTAACGTCTGAATCCCTGGGACGACTCGTAAATTTACAGAGGGAAATGTTAAGTTCATCAGCAGAGAATCTGGGTAAGGGTGGAGTTCTTGTATATTCCACATGTTCCATCTTTCCTGAAGAGAATGAGAAACAGATAGAATGGTTTTTGAGTAAAAATCAGGATTTTATCATAGAACGCGCGGTTTTAAATCTTCCGGGACAGCCTTTTTATGACGGAGGATTTAGCGCAGTACTTTTAAGGAGGTGATATTATGTATTATCAGCAGAGTTCCGCCAGAGTTTTTTGGGTAGCTTTTTTAACTTCACTGATTGTGTCTGGTCTGGTTAGTTTTTCTTTTGTGTATTTTGGGCCCGATTTTTTATCGGAAAAATCGATGACCATAGAAATCCCGGACGTAGAAAATTTGGACTTACAGAAAGCGGAGATGATTTTAGATGAAAGAGGACTGAATTTAATCGTGGAAGATGAAAAATTTCATCCAACCACCAAGAAAGACAGAGTCATTTATCAGAAACCCGCCGCGGGGCAAACCGCCGAGAAAGGTTCAACCGTTAGAATTGTTTTGAGTAAAGGTCCGCAGGAAACTGTAGAAGAAGGGACAGAAATAGTGGTTCCTTCTGTTATCGGTTTCGATGTTAATCAGGCTAAAGTTTATCTGGCTGAGAAGGGGCTTAGTGTCGGTATGGTTGAGAAGAGGGAATCCGAAGAAGACAAAGATGTCGTTTTGGAAGTGATACCTGAACCCGGGCAGAAAGTAACGGAATCTGTTCCCGTAAAATTAATTGTTTCTTCCGGTAGGGGAAAAGTTACCGTCCCGGATCTTAGAGGAAAAAGTGAGTATAGGGTAAGATTATTGTTGGAAGAAAACGGGCTCGAACTGGGAAGAAAAAATTATGTTACAAGCGGAGAGCACGCTTTTGATATTGTTATAAGGCAGAGTCCGGAAGCCGGAGCAACAATCGAAAGAGGTTCTAAAGTCGATATAACTGTGAATCGCGAGGCGCGTTGATGAAAAAAGTTATTACCTATGTGTTGATTGTGGTTATTTCTTTTTTACTGGGGTTTACATCTTTTTACTTTTTGATGCCTGTCATTGTTAAGCACAGTAAGACGATAGAAGTGCCTTATCTTAAAAATATGAGTCTGGAGAAAGCAAAAAGTTTTCTTTCCACACTTGATTTAAAGTATGTGGTTTCGGATAGCGTATATTCAAGTGAAGTGGCTGAGGGATTTATCGTAAACAGTGAACCTCCGGCGAAGGAAGATGCAAAAGTGGGCAGCGTTATAAAACTTGTTGTAAGCAGGGGGGCGAAAAAGGTTGCTATACCCGATATCGTGGGACTTGCAAGAAAAGCTGCCGTGGATTCACTCGATAATTACGGAATAACAAACAGAGTTTTTATAAATTATCCGGTAAAGGAAAAAAATTTAGACGGTAAGGTTGTTAAAACAAAACCGGCGATTGAAGACAGTATAGCTTTGGGAGGTATGATTACGATTTTTATCGGAGTAGAGAAAAGAAAGGTTTTTTTGATGCCGAATCTCATTGGGATGATGCTGGAAGAAGCGCAGAAAGAAATATTGAGGTATGAACTTGAGTTGACAGATGTAAAAAGAACGCCGGGAGAAACCGATGTAGTAATTCAGCAGTTTCCGGCACCGAGTGTCGAAGTAGCTTTCGGAGACAACGTAAGGCTTGTTGTCGGTGAATAAAAGAAGGGAGGTGGAATTGTATAAAGTAAAGGAAATAAATAATTTCAGAAAAACTTTATGTTCGGTTTTTTTCTGGTCTCGTAGTTTAACGGTTGCACAGAAAGTTATTTTCGCCTCGGGATTGGCGTGTTTAACAGGATTGTCGGCTCAAATCAGGTTTTCTCTTCCTTTCACGCCTGTTCCCATTACAATGCAAACGTTTTTTGTCCTTCTCGCCGGAGTTATTCTCGGAAGGAATTGGGGCGGTATAAGTCAGGCATTATATGTGGGTGCGGGTATATTAGGTGTTCAGTGGTTTAGCGGCGGAATAGGAGGTTACGAACTTATATTTGGACCAACCGGAGGCTATTTAATCGGTTTTGTTTTAGCCGCTTTTTTTCTCGGATACGCAACGGATAAATACTTCAAGATAAGAAATTTTTCTTCTTTTTTCCTCCTGATGGGTTTTACATGTTTCTTTTTAATATATATACCCGGGCTGGTTCAATTAGGCTTTTACTTTTATATGATTAAAGGAACATTTCCGGGGGTAATGTCACTTCTTACAATGGGACTTTTCCCCTTTGTTCCGGGAGAAATCGTCAAGATTTTGCTCGCTTCATTGGTAGCTGCCGCGATTGTGCCTGAAGAAGGATAGTCCGCAATAACAATGATAATTAAGAAAAAGACTTTATTGAACTCCTAAAAGCACTGAATACCCTATTATCAGCTCTTTTCAAGAATTGTGTTTTTAATTTCCGATATTATCTTTTCCTTCATCTTTTTTGCAGACTTATCCCAGGAGAAATTCGTTGCCCATTTTTTTGCTTTTTTTCCCATTTCGATGACTTTTTTTCTATCACTCAACATGTTTACAAGAATTTCGGATAATCTTTTAGTATCGCCAAAAGGATAAATGTATCCGCTAACTCCGTCCTTTACTGTTTCTCTCAATCCCGGTGAATCCGGCACAACAGAAGGAGTTCCGCATGCCTGAGCTTCTATCGACGTCAAGCCCCATCCTTCTTTTGGAGAAGTGTTAACCGAAACCCAGGAAGAAGAAAGCAAATCTATTTTTTTACCGGTGGGTACAAAACCGGTAAAGAAAATCGCATCATCTATTTTATTCTGACGGGAAATCTCTTTAAGTCTTGGCAGATCATCGCCGTCGCCAACTAAGACAACTTTTAGTCCCTCGACTTTTTTTATAATGTCCGAAACAGATTCAAGCAGAATATCTATCCTCTTGTATTTTTTTATTCTGGCGAGACAGATAATCGTTGGTTCTTTACGCTTGCTTTTTTTAGATTTATAAGATTTTAAATCGACTCCGTTGTACACTATTTTTACGTTCTCTTCTGGGATTCCCATTCCCACAATCTCGTTTTTCGAACTTTTAGATACGGCGACTATAGGAATGTTTTTATAATGTTTTGGTATCAATTTCTCCGAAAAATAAACATAAGAAGCGGAGAGAGGGTCGGTCTCTGTAAATATGGTTTCCCCGAAGAGATGATGAATCAGAGCTGTTCTCTTTTCCCGGATAAAATTTCCGCCGAAGAATGGAATTTTATTGAGGTCTTCTATGACCAGATCGAATTTTTCACTTTTTCTTATTTTTCTGTATGCTTTAGGAACGTGGAAATTGAAAGTGTTTCTCGAACCGACTCTGTAAATTTTTATCCCGTCTAAGGTTTCGGTCTCCGGAGCATTCTTAAAATGTGTACAGATAAGAGATATATTAAAATCTTTTCTAAGCCTGCCAAATATTTCATGGAGGTGAACCTCGGCTCCTCCGGACAATGGATTAGTCCAATCCTGCCAGTTTATAATTAGTATATTAGGCTTTTTTTTAGCCCTTTGCCTCAACACGACCGTCCTTAAGATATATTTTTCTTTTTCCTTTCTCTGCTACGTATTTTTCATGAGAAACGATTATAATCGTTTTCCCGTTTTTGTGCAGATCTGATAGTATTCCTAATATTTCTTCGCCCCTTACGGAATCAAGATTTCCTGTGGGCTCATCCGCTATTATTATTTCCGGTTCATTGGCAAGAGATCTTGCGATTGCCACCCTCTGACGTTCTCCACCGGAAAGCTGGTTTGGCAGATGATTTAACCTATCACCGAGCCCCACACTCTCAAGAATGCTTATAGCTTTCTCTTTTCTTTCGTGGGGAGGGATCCTATCATATATCATTGGTAAAGAAACATTGTACCACGCCGGGACGTCAGGCAGGAGATAAAAATCCTGGAATATGAAACCTATAAACTCTTTCCTTATATCGGCAAGTTGATTCTCATTCATTTTGTTTACGTCTTTGCCCTGCAGGAAATAAGAACCCGAAGTCGCCACATCTAAACATCCGATTATATGCATTAGCGTGGATTTACCAGAACCGGAAGGTCCAATTATCGAGATAAATTCACCTTTTTTTATATTAATATCGATACCCCTTAGCGCGGGAACTTCGGTTTCCCCGAGAGGATAGACTTTTGTTACATTTTTCATTTTAATCAGTTCACTCATAACGAAGCGCCTCCACAGGGCTTAATTTAGATGCTTTCCTTGCCGGATAAAAACCGAAGAAAACTCCTATTGTAAAGCAAAAACCAAAACCGAGAACAATGGACCAGACAGGAATATGAAATGGTACGTTTCCATTGCTCATAATGGATATTAATTTTGTAATTGAAGCTCCCAGTATAATACCTAACAATCCACCGAATAAACAAATAACCACGGATTCCATAAGAAATTGGCCAAGAATCTCGCTGGATTTCGCTCCTATCGCTTTTCTAACTCCTATCTCTCTTGTCCGCTCCGAAACGGAAACAAGCATTATATTCATTATTCCTATTCCACCTACCACCAGAGAAATAGCGGCAATCGCGATTGAAATCATTAAAAAAGTACTGGTCATCTGATTAAATTGACTTATCAACGCTTCAGAAGAATTAAGGGAAAAATCGTCTTCTTCTCCGGGCTTTAAGTCTCGAACTCCCCGTAAAATCCATCTTATTTCCTCCCTTGATTTTTCTTTTTCTTCCGCATATACAACTACATTAATAGTTTTGTTTCTCCCCGTAAATTCAGCCATTGTTGTATAAGGAATCATTACAACATTATCCATACTGTTACCCATCATTTCTCCACGCTCTTCAAGAATCCCGATTACTTGAAACTGTCGTCCCTGAATTTTAACCTTTTTACCTATGGGACTTTCTTCGGAAAACAGCGATTCTACAACATCCTGACCCAGAACACAAACGTGTCTTTTATATTTTACATCATCTTTTGACAAAAAACGCCCAAGATTTACGTCTTGATTAAGTATTTTGGAAAAATCTTCATAGACGCCGTGCACTACAACGTCAGACGCTTCTTTCTCTCCCCTCCCTATCTCCAAATTTATTCTGTCAAGAGGAGATATGTATTTAAAAGAAGTCCCGTATTCTTTTAGAGCCTGGAATTCCTTTATTCCTATATCTTTTCTCTTTAAAATTTCAAGCCATTCTTTCCTGCTTACATTGGCGAACCAGGGATGTTTGCTCACGTATATAACGTTTGCACCAAGTTGAGAAAAACTGGTAGCAATGTACTTCCTGAAACCCGAAATAACAGACATCACACCGATAACAGTCATAACTCCTATCACAATGCCGAGAGTGGTGAGAAGAGCTCGAAGTTTATTTGCCTTTATTGACTCAATTGCTGAACGCAATATCTCAATTAAAAAACCGCTGAACATTTTCATTTTTCCTCTAAAATTCCTTCACCCTCAGCAGTTTCTTCTTCTCCTTCGTCTTTTTCTTTCCATATTGCTTTCTGATTATCAGTAAGTTTTATTAAAGTTCTTATAGGTCCGGAAACAATAAGGTCGTTCTCTTCCAACCCTTCAATTATTTCGACCCTCATTCCTTCAGTGATTCCTGTTGCGACTTCTACGAATTTTGTTTTACCCTCTTCTATCTTATAAACTCCGCTCTTTTTCTCTTTCGTAACCAGTGCTTGAAGTGGAATACGCAGTACGCTATCTTTCTTCGCAGTAATTATTTCACAATTTGCGCTCATGCCCGGCAGCATCCCCGTATGATGGGGAATTGATATTTTTACTTCAAATTCAACTGCCGCTGATGACCCCGCTTCTTTTGGCATACTCGCTTTATAATAAACAGTTCCAATGAAGGCGGTATCCGTAAAAGCATCTACCGTTATTCTGGCTGTATTTTTGATAGATATTAGAGGTATTTGACTCTCGTTTACGTCCGCAACCATTTCCATTTCTTCCAGGTCCGAGACCGTTAAAATGATAGAACCGGGATTGTTTATGGTCCCGGCAACTACAACCTCTCCTTCTTCTTTATTTATATCCATCACCGTGCCCTGAATTGGAGAACGGATAGTTGTCCTATCGAGGCTCCTTCTGGCTCTGCTTAACTCTGTCCTGGCGTTTTCAAGAATACTCGACGCAAGCTCCACCTCTGTGGCGATATTTTCAAAATTTTCCCTGGAGATTAAACCTTTTTCATAAAGTTCTTTTTTCCTTTTTAGTTGTTCCCTTTTAAACTCGAGATCAGCTCTTTGAGCCCCTACATTGGCTAAAGCTCTCTTATATGAGGCGAATTGCTCTGTAGAATCTAATTTCACAAGAATTTGTCCTTTTTTTACCCAATCACCCTCCTCAACAAACAATTTAACCACTTCCGCGGTAACTTCAGCATTAATCTTCCTTTCCTCTTTTGACCGGATTTCTCCCGGGGCGGACACTATTTTTTCTATTTCGCCTCTTTCCACTCTCGAAACTTCTACTTTTACCCCCCCTGATTTTTTCACATTTACTATTATTATGATGCCGAGGATTACGATTGCCGCAGCCGCGATAATCATTTTTTTCTTATTTTTCATATAACCTCCCCATAAGCCTTTTTAATCTGTACAGAGAAAGATACCAGTCGAATCGGGCTTCAGTCAGGGAGTACTGAGCTCTCAGCAAATCTTCCTCTGCCCCCAATAACTCGATCATCGAGGACTCTCCCAGGCGGTAACGTTCACTTGCCGCCTTATGACTTTCTTCGGCAAAACTTAAAGTGGTTTCAGCCAGCTGAAATTTCTGTCTGGCTTCTTCGTACAGTAAATAATCTTCTTCGACAGCTATGCTTAATTCTTTTTCTCTTTCTTTTAACTTTAATTCTGCCAAATCAACCTGTAATTGTGCTATCAGCGCTTCATTTATTCTGGAAAAACCGGTAAACAAAGGTATGGAAATAGAAAAGCCTATGGAATAATCGTAATTTTCTCGCAGAACCGACGGACCGGGAGTCATTTCATCCTGGTATTGATACACCGCTCCCAGGGAGAAAGTGAAAAGATTGTTAATCGAGGTATTTGTAAAATCAAATCTGGCTTTTTTTAATTCCGAACGATATTCGTTTACAAGAGGATCCTTTTCCATAGCAAGAACCAGAATAGAATCTTTCGAGGGTATTGTTGAGTCGATTTTAGGTTCTTCCAGCGAAACAGAATCTCCGGCTTCAAGACCTATAATTTTCCTCAGTCGTAGAAGATAGAGCATCCGATTTTTTTTCGTTTCCATAAAATCTAACTGCGCTTGCAAATTGTTTACTTTGCCCTGCAGAACTTCCGCTTTAGAAGCGGACCCCAGGCGTTTTTTTTCTTCTATGAGTTTTAAGTTGTTTTCTGTTCGTTTAACCGCCGTTTCTCTGCTCTCATATAATTTTTCGAGCTTGAGAGAATTGAGGTATTGGGATACTATTTCATATAGCGTTTGATTTCTCATCTCCACAAAAGAGAAATAAGCTGAATTGTTTCCGTAGTGAGCTGAAAAGGCGTTCAATAAATCTCCCGGAGTAAAATCCCATTCCATTTTAACGTTGTAATAACTGTCGGAGGAATCGTAAATTTCTATATCATCGACTCTCGAGCGGGTCCGGGCTTCTACATAACCGGCTGAGGCGTAAGGTAAGAGAGATGAATAGGAGGAAGCGTTTGTTTTCTGTCTTATTAAAAATTCCTTCTTCGCCTGCAGGTAAGTGGGGCTTTCCTTTAAACCCAGCTCGATTGCTTCTTCCAGAGAAAGGTTGATTGCCAATAAAACAAATAAAATCACATTGCCTCCGGTCTGGCAAAAATCACTCCAAATCCGAGTACTATTAGATAGGTTATTACGCTGACCCACGCGGCTTTCTTTTTTGATACACCGGTGATTTCCGAAATACCGTAGGCTATCAAAATATACTGCCAGATAGTAAAGACTTCTATGCCCGAGGTCAGGGCGTAAAGCTTCGGATTTTCAGGGCTGAATAGTAAATTAAAACCGGTAGCGACGTTCAAATCTCTAAAGGTCATTATATTTGGAATACCCCGAAGCCAGAGAATAATTATACTAAGTACACTTCGTATAGCCTGCACAACAGACGAATAAGCAAAAAGGTCGAGGGCTTTAGTAAAGTTCCAGTCTGCGCCAAAAGCATTACCCAGGAACCAGATAATCAAGGAAGAAATCAACCATGATACCATGGTCCCGAATGGAACACCAATATATGCAATTAGTCCCATAAATTTTGGCAATTCTTTGGCTACACCCATTTCTGCCATTTGTTGTGCGGTAAGACGAGCTATTGCCGGAGCAGTAACAGCCGTAAATACCCATCCTATTAAAACAACGAGAATAAAAGGTATCCACCAGTCGTCTTTTTCTTTTATGTGCTGAAAAGTTTTAACCGGTTCGATTATTATGTTTATCAGATTGCTCATTCTTCCTCCTTTTTACAAATATTACTCAATTATAATAAAAATATTCAAATATAAGTCAAGTAAGCGCCCACACCCTACCATCTTTTAAACCACGAAACACACTAAATACACTAAACCTCACCGCCCATAAATTTTGATATAAAAAATACACTAAAAAATTTGTCATTGCGAGTTTTGCGTCTTGTTCTATTTACGCGAAGTAATCTCAAAGACATTTCGGCAACATACCCCGATGACTCATGACTCCGTCTTTTTACGGTTTATAATCGTTTCCATATTCTTAAGATAATTGTTGAAGGCTTTTCTGCCTACTTTTGTAAGTTTATATACTGTATTCGGAACTTTGTTGATAAATCTTTTATTTACGCTTATGTATCCTGCTTCTTCCAGCTTTGAAAGATGAACTGATAGATTCCCTCGCGTAAGTTCACTCATACGCAGCAGAAATTTGAAATCCGCCTCTTTAACTCCCGAAAGAATGGTGAATATAGCCAGCCTGCTCGGCTCGTGAATTAATTTCTCCAGAGCCATTATGTCCTTAATTATTTTTTTGTTTTTCATTCAGTCAATTTCCTTCTGAAATTCATATAGACTATAACACCGGAAATTAAAAAAGTACAACCTAATATATATATCATTAAAAACAGACCGTCATCCGGGGTTAAACCCAGAATATAATTTATTCCGGCAACTAAAAGAGGTATCGGAGAAAGAATCAAAAATCTTATTGGCTTTCCAGCCTGGACATATTGCGTGATAAAAACGAAAAACATAATAAGCCCGAGTAAAAGAGTTGAAATCCCAGATGACAGAAAACTTAGATCGAGTATATAAAAACCAAAAAACAAAAAAGTTACGAATGCAAGAATTAAAACCATTTTAGGATTATAATCTCTTCTGGCAGAGTAACCCGTCCTATTCCACACAACTTTTTCTTTAAGCTTACGAATTAGCAAAAAGCTTCCCCCCACTATAGCCAAAACCACAATCAGCCTTAGAAAAACTATGCTTATACGGGAACCATGTAAAAATCTCATAATCGGCGAAACAAACATCAAGCCAACTATCAAATAACATATACCAAAGCTGATTTCAAACAAACCATCCTCGTACCAGGACTGATGTACCTTCTTTTTTAAATCTTCTATATTTTCTTCCTTTCTTTCTTTTGCGTTATCCATCATATTCCCCCCTGAATTTTTTATACACAATGATTCCTGAAACAAGAAAAGCGAAACCGGTAGCAAGAAACATAAAAACTATACTTTGTTTCCAGGATATATCTAGGAAGATACATACACCTGATATAAAAAGAGGGAGAAAGGATACGTATAAAAACCTTTTTAACCTACCTGTTTGAAGAAACTGCGAAATAAGACCAAAGAAGAAACAGGCCCCAAATGAAGCAATAGCGATTTCAGAGGGGAAAAGACGAACGCTGAATGCCGCGAAAGCTACAGACAAAAGAGATAAAGTTAGAAAAACCCATACTAATTTAGAGTAAGATCCTTTTGCTACATAATATCCGGTTTTCTCCCAGACAAATTTTCCTTTAAGTTTTCGAATAAGCCATGTGCCTGCAAAAAACAATATACCCAGACACGTCAAAGCAAAAAAAACCGCGTATATAGGTTCAATGGGTCCTGGCTTATAAAAAAACAGCATTAAGCCGAGCAACAAATAGGCTATACCGATACTAATTTCAGCCACCCCGTCTTGATACCCGTATCGCACAACTTCATTTTCCAAATCTTTCATATTTTCCGATTTTTTTTCATTTAAGCTGCTCATCATACCTACTTCTAAAAGCTCTGAACGCTTTTAAGCCTGATATAAGAATCGCGATACCTGTGGGGCAAAAGACGATAAAATTTAGGATTATTTCGTTTGGATTTTTAAAGAAAATCGAAATTATACCGACCATCAGCGGAATTGCAGAAATAATAACGAATCTTCTTAATCCGGAAGAGAAATATATAGATAAAAGAATGGAAAAGATAAAAATTCCCAGGAGGAAACCTTTAAAATGTACCCCGACAAAAAGGTAGCCGAAAAAAGCAAGCAAACCCAATGTTATCGTAATGCCCGAAGGTACGGAATACTTATGCCGTAAAACAGCATAACCCCCTTTAGTCCATGAATATTTAGACCTAAAATATTTCCAGAGCAACAGAGGGGTAACGGAACCGACAATTATCATTGCTGCGCCGGCTATCTTCAAAACCGGATTTTCTTTATAGATATATATCAAAAAAGCGCCACCGCTTACCAGTAAAAACCATATACCCCAGAGAATTTCCCAGATTCCGTCCTCCAACCACGACGCCTTTACCCTGTTTTTTAAAGTTTCGATTTTTTCGTTACTTAATGCATCCATAATCTCTCCCTTTGTTTGTTTTGTAGTTTAGTTTATATTATAAACAAGTTTATACTTTTGTCAAGGGGGAATTTTTGCCACAAAGTCACCAAGACACTAAGGCTTTCAATTGTTGAAAATTAAAAAGTCAATTTTTAATCCGTAGCGCGGGGGTTTATCCTCCGTAAATCGCATGGTAGGGACGAGCCCCAACGCTACTGAGATCATGGAAGTTCGTAGCGCGGGGGTTTATCCCCCGCAAATCGTATGTTGGGGACGAGCCCCAACGCTACTGAGAGCGTGGAAGCGTGTAGCGCGGGGTTTATCCCCCGCGAATCATCTGGTGGGGACAATGAATTTTATATCTTAATCCAGGTTCCTTTTTTATGGCTTTCGATGATTTTATCTATAACTTTCATATTGGCGACTGCGTCTTCGATCGGAGTCGGAACCTTTGACTCGTCCAATATTGCCTTGGAAAATGAATCTCCCTGGATTGTATATTGATTGCACGCTTCAAAAATAATTTCTTTAGTTTTCGTACCTACCTGATGCATAATCTTGCTTTTGTTATCAGGTAAAGGAACAAATGGCATCGGCATTTCTATTTTAACGTCCGCCCCCAATATATCAACGCGGCTATGCGCTGTCATTTGAGTCGAGCATGTGAATGTGGAAGTGCCCCCTTCGAATTCCAATACGGCGGATACCAGACGATCTATCTTCATTTTGGGATCGTATTTAATGGCAGCGCAAACACGAACAGGTTCGCTCCCAAAAAGGAATCGAGATGAAGATATGCAGTAGCAGCCTATATCTAATAAGCCTCCTCCTCCGGTTTCGAGCTGATTGCGTATATCTTTCGGATTATCATTATAATATGAAAAGATTGAATGAATATTTTTTAACTCGCCAATTTTTCCCTCGTCTAACAATTTTTTTGCCGTCTGCCATTGGGGGTGAAAACGATACATGCATGCTTCCATTACCTTTAAATCTGAAAATTTCTCCGCTTTTTGCTTAAGACCTTCAGCCTGCTTGAAATTCATTGAAATTGGTTTTTCGCATAAAACGTGTTTACCCATTTCTAATGATTTAAGCGTCCATTTCGCATGGAGATGATTTGGAAGCGGTATGTATACAGCTTCAATTTCGGGGTCTTCGAGTAATTTTTCGTACGAGCCGTAAGCTCTGGGAATCCGGAGTCGGCGCGCGACATTTTCAGCCTTTTCGATATTGCGAGATGAAACAGCGCTGATTTGTGAATATTTTCCCTTTTGCATCGCGGGTATTACTTTTTCGACACCGATTTTTGCCGTACCTAATACTCCCCAGGATATTTTTTTCATTCTGTTTTTCTAAAGAATTAGTTGGATGCTTTTTCTACAGGTCCTGCCGAGGATAATATATTTCTTCTTTTTAATAGCTTCATTAATTCGAATATGCCGAGGTATACGGCGGCTGCTCCAAGAACATAAATCCAGTCTAAGAATGAGATGCTCGCGAACGAAAGGAATTTATGGAAAACCGGTCCGTATACTCCCAAAAAGACCATACCGGTAGAACCGACTATGGACCACAGAAGTATTTTATTTGTCCAGAAATTCTTACTGAATATCGAATCCTGCTCGAATCTTCGGGAAAGAATATTCGCGAACTGACAGTATGCTATGGTTAAATAACTGATGGTGGTGGCTTTCGCGTAAAGAAGTGTTTTCTCCATGCCTACATTCAAAGTTATTTCGTTTCTGAACATAAAAAGAGCGAAGTTGGTAAATGCCAGCGCCCCTATTATAATCCCCAGAAGTCCGACCTCGAGAGCCGTGAACCGGTTAATTATGTAATCTTCCTGATTTCTGGGTTCGGAATTCATTATTCCCTCGGGAGGCGGGTCGTAGGTAAGAAACGTAAGCGGCATTATTTCCGCTAAGAGGTCGATTGCCAGTATTTGTATGGCGAGAATTGGGATAGCCCAATTTTTCAGAGCTACGGCGGCGAGTCCCAGAATGACGATCGCCAGTTCCGCGCCGTTGGTGGTCATGGATGCGAGAACGGTTTTCCTAAGATTAGCGTATATGGTTCTTCCTTCTTTTACCGCGGAGACCAGAGTGGGGAAGCTGTCGTCGAGGAGTACCAGTTGTGCCGCCTCCTTTGCCACATCCGTGCCTGTTTTCCCCATAGCCACTCCGATGTGCGCGCTTTTTAAGGCTGGCGCGTCGTTTACACCGTCACCGGTTACGGCAACAATCTGTTTGTCCTCTTCCAGCAGCTTTACAACTCTCAGTTTATCTTCCGGATTCACTCTCGAGAAAATAATCGATTCACTCTTTTTTAATATCTTCGACAACTCTTTATCGTTCATGTCTTCGAGTTCTTCTCCGGTTACTACCAGCGGTTCCTCTTCTCCCGAAAGCTCTATCTCCTTGCCGACGGCTTTGGCGGTTATGGCGTGGTCGCCTGTCACTATATAGGTCCTTATTCTTGCCGAGTGACAATCCCTGATTGCTTCCTTTACTCCTTCTTTTGGCGGATCTATCATTCCCATCAGTCCCAGGAAAATAACGTCTTTTTCTATCTCTTCCATTACGTAATCACTGCCATCGGTTTCCAGAGGGCGGTACGCTATGGCAAGAACTCTCAGGGCGCGGCTTGAATATTGTTCATTTAATTTTCTTATATTCTCTTTATCCTTCTCTGTTATAGTTTCCTTTTTCCCGTTTCTATATATGTATTTGCTTATTGAGAGAACGCTGTCGGTCCCCCCCTTCATTGTCAGGACCTGGCGGTCTTCGAATTGTCTGACGGAACTCATGCGTTTTCTCTCCGAGTCGAATGAGAATTCGTGTAATTCGGGATTTTCTTCATCTTCTTTCGGGGACCGGGTTCCTAATTTTGTGGAAAGAGTTATTAATGCCGCTTCCGTGGGGTCGCCTATTGGATACCATGAACCGTGGTTCTCGTCCGGTTCGTGTATTTCCGCGTTGGATGCCATCGTCGCGGCGTCCAGCATAACCTCCATTTCTTCGATTTCTTCATTTGTGAGAGGTTCTCCGTCTTTTTCTCTGATTTTTCCCTCAGGTTTATAGCCTACGCCGGTTACCTCGTACTCTTTTCCGTCGAACCATACAGTGGTTACAGTCATTTCATTTTTGGTCAGGGTTCCGGTTTTATCCGTTGCTATAACTGTTGTCGAACCGAGTGTTTCTACCGAGGAAAGATTTTTGACGACCGCTTTTTTATTTGCCAGACGGTTGCTTGCGGTAGAGAGCGCTACTGTAACCTGAGCCGGAAGCGCCTGCGGCACAGCCGCTACAGCGACTCCCAGAGCGTACATCATGCTGGTAAAAAAACTAAACCCCTGAAGCTGTGAGACAAAGAAGAGGAGTACACTCAGAACTAAAACAATCGCGGTCAAACGGTAGCCCAGAACTTTTAATTCTCTTTCCAGGGGAGACTCCGCTTTGCCTGTTTCCTCGGTCATTGCCGCGATTTTACCCATTTCCGTGTTCATGCCGGTCGCCACCACGACTCCGAGAGCGTTTCCGGACGCCACTGTAGTTCCCAGGTAAACCATATTACCTCTGTCCGCCAGAATAGCTTTTTCTTTTATTGCGTTGCTGTGTTTTTCCTGGGGCATGGATTCACCGGTAAGAGAAAAATCATTTGTTTCAAGATTAAAAGACTCGATTACTCTAATATCCGCGGGTATCTTGTCTCCTGTTTCGATTTTTATTATATCGCCGGGAACGAGCTCGTCCTGAGGAATTTCGCTCAATTTTCCGTCTATTATTACCGAAGCCGGAGATTTAATAAGGTCTTTTAGTTTGTCCAGTATTTTTCCGGCTTTAAATTCCTGAATAAAACCTATTATTGCATTTATAATAACTATAATGAACATTACGGTTCCGTCGCGAAAATTCCCTATAAAATAAGATATTCCGCCAGCGACTATCAGGAGAATAACCATTACATCTCTGAACTGAGAGATGAATAGAAGCCACTTGGGAACACCGCCTTTGCCCTGAAGTTCGTTCTTCCCGTATTTTTTTAAGCGTTCCTTTGATTTATCTCTGGGGAGACCTTTTTTAGAGGTACCCAGATTTTCCATGGCTTTTTCCGCGGTTAACTGGTAATATTTTATTTCTTCATTCATTGGAAAATAATAGCGAGAAAGTTATATTTTCCCCGGACAATCTTTAATTCTGTTCAGTCCTTCTCTTATTTCGTTTTCATCCAGAGCATAGCTGAGACGGATTCTCGAAGGAGCGCCGAACCAGCTGCCCAGATATCCTATTACTTTATAATCCATATAAAGTTTGGTCGCGAATTTTTTAGGTTGAGACGCTTTCGGAAGCACGTAAAAGGCTCCTTCCGGCTTCCAGAGACTTAAACCCATCTCCTTTAGTCCTTCGTATATTATATCTTTTCTTTCTTCCATATTTTGAGCTGATTGGTTACGTATGATTTCGGGCTTTTCATCGCTTTTAGAGCCATATTCTGTCCTACCAGGTTGGTGTTCATGGAAGTGTGTGTTTTCATTTCGATAATCTTATTCACGAATTTCTGGTCGAGACTCCACAAATAAGCAACACGGACGCCGCACATCCTTTTTATCGGATTTTTTTATTTGAGGTCTTTCTTTTGAGGCTTCTTTTTCCGCTTCTTCCTCTCTTTGAATCGAAGCTTCAACCGACAGAAGAATAATTTTGACATCTTCGAGGGAAGCAAATTTCTCCTCTAAGAAATCAAGAACTCCTTCTGTTTCTTTTGAAGAAAGAAGAATTTTCATCAGTGTTCTCTCGACTGTTATTTCCTCGTTCCAGTAAGTCAAAACAGGCTGTTCTTTTAAAGAGGATTCCGCCTCTTCTCTCTTCTCTCCGGGAATAACCATTTCGATTAAACGCAAAGCCATACGGTAAATATATCAAAACGAAACAAATATGTCAACAGCACTTCAGATTCGGAGAACCTGGATCCAGCCATTGGTTTTTTACCATTAGGGGCAGTTGCCGAAAGGAATTTGCCACGGGGAGTAATAATTATAGGGGGATGGTGTTTAACGCCATGACATTAGGCGTCTGGTAAACCTTTTAAATTCTTCTTTGTTCTTTTGTATATTGTTCCTAAGGATGAAAGCTTCAGGGTTTAAAATAGTGGATATTCGATGATTTTACTGTATTTAAGTCCGGCTCTGTCTTTAAGGTATACAAGTAATTCTGATCTGAATTATATGGGGACTGAATTGTAAAAACTCTATGCCCTCTGTGTTCTCCATGTGAGAATTTAATTTTAATTATTGCTTGGTAAAGTTAGGAAAAACTACAATTCCTAAATGTCGTTGGGGACGAGTCCCAACGCTACGGTTTTTTATCTGTGTTGGGCAGTACCTTCAATCATCCTTTATTGTTCTTCCGTGTTCTCTGTGGGCTTTGGTGTTCAAAATAAGTTCTTTTAAAGCCCTTGACTTTAAAATAAACAAAGTTATTTTTTTTGAAAAAGGAGTAATATTGAGCAAAATAAAAATCTGGGTTCCTGTTATGCTAATATTGGTAGGAATCAGCGTTATATTTTATATCACTGGAAGTTTTTCTAAACAGAAAGAAGTCTTTTCGGAAGATTTCTTTGAAAAAGGCGCGAATACCGAATATCTTGGTGTGTATCTTCAGGGTCATAAAGTGGGGTATCTGGCGTCCAGAATAGACACAGTCGAGAATGGTTACAGGGTCTATTCTACAACATACCTTAAACTGGCTCCCGTTCCGGGAATGGAAAAGGAGGTTTCGTACAGAGTGGCTGCCAGTACCGACCTTACGTATAATTTAAAAAGCTTCGAGTTTTCGATGACTTCTGGTGATTATTTTTTCGAGGCACAGGGAGAAAGACAAAATGGGAAACTTGCGGTGGATATGAATGTAGCTGGGCAACAAAAAAAGGAAGTGTATGATATTAAATCTTCTTATATACCCGCGACAATTGAGGGTCTGGTTAAAACCGGGAAAACGGGTGAATTTCAATTTTTTGATCCCACTCTGCAGTCTATATTTGATATAAAGGTTAAAAATTTAGGTAAAGACACTCTGGATGGAGAACCGGTTACAAAGTACAGCGTCCTGCAGTCGGGAATGGAGATGGTTTTCTGGATTTCGGATAAAGGAGAACTTTTGCGTTCCGAATCTCCCATAGGTATGGTCATGAAAAAAGAAGAAAAAGTTGTGAAAGAGGACATCGAAACGGTCGGGTTTAAATTGTACGATTCCTATGCGATTAGAGTGGATAAAAGAATAAAAAATCCGCGTGAAATAACCATGTTGAAAGTCCGCCTCGATTCGGTCGATTTAACAGGACTTCGTATAGAAGATGACAGGCAAACACTGGAAAGTAATGTCCTGACAATCAAGACAGTCGAGCCAGGACAGACGGGTAAGATTCCGAAGGATGTGGAGGAATTTTTACAGGCGACCGCTTTTATCCCTTCTGCTGATGGAAAGATAAAAAAGATAGCAAAAGAGGTTACAGGAGACAGCAAAGGACTCGAAGCCGTCGAGAAAATAATTGACTATGTGGATAAAAGGTTGACGGATAAACCCACGTTTTCAATTCCCAACGCTCTCGACGCCTTGAAATCGGGAGAGGGAGATTGTAATGAGCATGCCGCTCTCACGGTGGCGCTTCTTCGTGCCGTGGAAATTCCTTCCAGGGTCGAAGTGGGACTCGTTTATGTGAGCGGAGCTTTTTATTATCATGCCTGGGTGGGTGTTTATCTGGGAGGAAAATGGATATCCACAGATCCGACTTTCGCCCAGCTTATAGCCGATCCTACTCACATAAAATTAGAATATGGGGGTTTCGAGAATCAGGCGAAACTCTACAGGGTTATAAACAAACTTCAAATCTCGGTTCTGGATTATGATTGAAATCAAAAATCTTTCCAAGAAATTCGGAAAGGTTAAAGCGGTCGACAATCTTAATTTAGTAATTACCGGGGGGGAATTATTTGCTTTTTTAGGTCCCAACGGAGCGGGTAAAACCACAACAGTCAAAATGATTACGGGACTTATATTGCCCACTGAAGGAGAAATTTTTATAAAGGGTATAAGCATGTTGAAAGAACCCGAAAAAGCCAAGAGCTTGATTGCGTATATTCCCGATGAACCTTTTCTTTATCCCGAGTTGACGGGTAAAGAATTCATATTTTTTGTCTCCAGACTTTATGGTATGGAAAAAAATAAGATTGAGAAAAGAATGGAGTATTTGTTGGAAGAATTCGGTATAAAGGAGTGGATTGATTTTCCCTCTTTGGAATATTCACATGGTATGAGACAGAAAGTGGTATTCTTACAGGCTTTGATTCATGATCCTGATGTTATTATTATCGATGAACCCATGGTGGGTCTGGATCCGGTTTCAGCTCGGACTGTAAAAAAAATATTAAGGGAGAAGGTTGACGGCGGGGTTTCTGTTTTTATGTCCACGCATTCTCTCTCTCTGGCGGAAGAAATATCCGATAGAGTGGGGGTAATAGATAACGGGGTTTTAATAGAAACAGGTGAGGTGTCCGAGCTTAAAAAAAGTTCGGGTGAGACTTATTTGACTTTAGAAGAAATTTATTTTAAACTTACAGAGGAGGAAAAAAGTGCCGTGTAGATTGGGCGTTTTAGTTTCCGGCAGAGGTTCTAATCTTCAGGCTATTATCGATAAGAGTAAATTCGGAGAAATCGACGCGGAGGTGGCTGTCGTTCTTTCCGACAACCCGAACGCTCATGCGCTCCAGAGAGCGAAAAAACTGGGGATTGAAGCCCATTATATTGATCCGGAAAACACAAAACCCGTGTTGATCGGTAAAGCCGAAGATAATTATATTAATGTTTTAAAAAAACATAATGTGGACCTTGTTTGTCTTGCCGGATTTATGAGGGTAGTAAAAGAAAAAATTATATCAGAATATAAATGGAAAATGATGAACATTCATCCTTCTCTTTTGCCGTCTTTCAAGGGTCTTCGCGCTCAGAAGCAGGCGCTGAATTACGGAGTACGTTTCGCCGGAGCCACCGTTCATTTCGTTACAGGAAATGTGGATGGAGGTCCAATAATTCTACAGGCTGTGGTTCCGGTTTATCAGGACGATACTGAAGAAATTTTATCGAGCAGAATTTTAAGGGAAGAACACAGGATTTATTCTGAAGCTATAGATCTTTTTGCCAAAAACAAATTAAAAATAAAAGAAGGGAAAGTATTTATAAAGGAAAAAAATGGATAATAAATTAAAAATAGGTCTGGCAGGGGCGGGAGCAGTAGCGCAGATTGGTTATTTACCGGTAATTGTAGAGAGAGAAGATCTCGTTCTCGAAGCTGTCTGTGAATCGAATAGTGAAAAAGTGGATATTATTTCCAGGATGTATAAAACAGAAAAGATATTCACAGATTACGAAAAAATGCTGCAGGATTCGGAGATAGACACGGTAATCATTGCTACTCCTAATTATCTGCATACGCCCATGGCTATTTCCGCGCTCGAATACGGGAAAAATGTTCTGTGTGAAATGCCTCTCGGTCTCGATGCTAAAGAAGTGAAAAACCTGGGAGAAATTGTAGATTCTTCCGGTTTAATCTTAATGCCCGCTTTCAACGGGAGGTTTAGACCCGATGTTGGGATATTGAAGGACCTTGTTTTCAACGGAGAATTAGGTAAACTTTCTTTTGCCAAGGCGGGATGGTTGAAATCGTTGCATGAAGAACATCTCGATGGGTGGAGAAAGGATCCTTTGAAATCGGGAGGGGGAGCTATTATGACCCTGGGAGTGCAAATTCTCGGCTATGTTACTCATCTTTTTGGCGCCAATGTTTCCTCGGTTGTCGCGGGATTTCATACTACCGATAAAATTGAGGATTCCGGAATAATGTTTTTGCGCTACAAAGACGGTAAATATCTTTTGCTTGAAGTTGGGTGGACTCTGCTTTTTGAAAAAGATTTCACTTATTTCAATCTTTATGGAACCGATGGAGTAGGACTTTTAAATCCTCTTAAGATAAAAAAATTGGAGAACAAAAGGGTTAAAGATATTACTCCCATCAATGTTCCCAAGCACCCGGTCAAAGATTCGTACCATGGTCTCATAGATTGTTTTGTGAAGGCTATCCGAGAAAAGCATCTAAAAGAGAATACCTGGAAAGACGCTTACAAAATTGCCAAAATAATAGATGCTGCTTACAGATCGGCAGAGGAGAAGAAAGAAATTCACCTCGATTGAGGGTTTTTCTTTACAATGTTGAATTTTATCAAGTGTTTTAAGAATCCTGTTTACAATTATATCCTGCCTGTTTTTGGAGGAATTTGTTTGACTCTTTCATTTCCTCCTTTTAATTTTTCCATCCTTGCCTGGATTTCTTTTATCCCTCTGTTTTATTCCCTTCGAGACGGTAAACATAACTTTTTAAAAGGTTTTATAATGGGTTTTGCTTTTTTTTCTACGCTTATCTACTGGATTCCTTTATCGGATGTAGAAAATACTGTTGTCCCTCAAGTTATTCTCGGGTCTTTTGTTTTGATGATATATCTTTCTTCTTTTTTCGGTCTTTCGGGTTTTTTATATAACAAATCAAATAAAAGAGGTATTGTGTATTTGTTCCCGATCGTTTTCTCAGGGCTGGAGTTCCTTCGAAGCCTTTCCTCGGTCTGGGGTTTTACCTGGGGATCGGTTGGTTTTTCTCAGAGCGGCTTAATTCATCTCGTACAGTTCGCCTCTATTGGAGGTTTGCCACTTGTTACTTTATGGGTTATTTATTTAAACATTTTTATATATTTGTTTTTTAGAAGTTTGAACGAAAAAAGGAAATACCGAATGATTTATCTGTTTCTGTTTATTTCTTTTCTTGGAATTCCCTTGTTGTATTCCTGGCAAGTACTTCGAAAAGATATATCGACCGACGAATACGGAACGGTAGGAGTAATACAACCGAATGTACTGCCGACCAATAAAAGAGAGGGTGGTTTTGAAAGATTACTCAGGATAAAAAATATTATTGAAGAAGCACCTCCTGCCGATTTATATGTTTTGCCGGAAACAGCATCCCCTTTTTCTGTTTCAAATGACTACGAAACGGAACTTTTTTTTAAGGCCCTTGCGAGGAAAAAAAATGCACCTATTATTACGGGAACTCTTGATTATAGAAGAAAAGAAGGGAAAATTATGTATTACAACGCGGCAGCGGTAGTTGATTCGTCCAGTATAAAAGGTATTTATAGGAAAGTATATCTCCTTCCCTTTGTAGAGCGTCTGCCTTTCGATGACGTAATCCCGGTTTTGAAGAGAGTTAATCTGGGACAGGGGCAGTATACACCGGGTGGAGATTTTACGGTTTTTAAAATCGGGGATTTTAAATTTTCCGTTTATATCTGCTATGAAGGTATTTTCCCACAGCTTCTGAGAAAGTTTGTGGAAAACGGAGCTGAAGTGCTTGTTAATATTACCGAAGATGGTTGGTTTGGTAGAACCAGCGGTCCTTACCAGCATGCTCAAATGGCGGCTTTTCAATCGATTATATTCAGAAGGGCGGTTGTGAGGTCCGCCAATACCGGTGTCTCTTTCATCTCGGATCCTTACGGTAGGATTTTAAAGAAAACCCGGATTTTTACCGCGGATTATATTGTGTGTGAGGTACCTCTTTTGAAATGCCAAACGGTTTACGCGAAAATCGGGAATATTTTTGGATGGGTTTTTTTTCTGGTTGTTTTATTGGTTTGGGCTGCAGAACCTGCCAAGAAATTTTTTACAAGGAAAAACCGGAAAGATACAAAGGATGTAACTATATAAATGAACAATAAAAGTATTAATTATAAACAATTGAAAACTTTGTGTTCTTTGGTGGGGACAAAATGATAAGAAAACAGAATTTCGAGAGTCTTCTCCGTAAAATCAAGCCTTTAGAAAAGATAAAAAAATACGCTGATAAAGCTAATAAAAAAGTTTATCTCGTGGGAGGAATGCTAAGGGACCTTCTGCTTGGTTTTGAAGTTGATGATATCGACATCGCGATAAGCGGTAAAGGTAAAGATTTCGCGAAGGCGCTCGGCAAATATTTCCGTTTAAAAAAGGATTTGAATGAGTTTAGAGTAACCAATCAGGATCTGAATATAGATGTGTTGGGTCTTGGCTCTACCGAGATTTTAGATGACCTCGGGAGGAGAGATTTTACCATAAACGCCATGGCATATAATCTTCTCGACAAACGTTTTATAGACCCCTTTAATGGTGTTAAAGATCTTGAGAACGGTATTATTAGGGCGGTGAGCAGAAGAAGTATAATGGAAGACAGTTGTAGAATTCTCAGGGGTTTGCGTTTCAGGGCTTATCTGGGTTTCCAGATCGAGGAAAACACCGCGAATTTATTTAAAGAGTATTCGGATAAGCTCTCCGAAGTTTCCCCTGAAAGGATACATTTTGAACTGACCGCATTATTTGGCGCCGACAAGACCCATCTGGCTATAGTTCCCGAAATTTTTGATAAAATATTTTCCGGGTTTTTAAAAATGAAAGAAATTAAAGGGGGAAAAATTACTGACAATCTTTTAGAACATTCGATACTTACTCTTGAAAAAATGGAAACCCTTTCTGAAGACTTCTCTATTTTTGGTTTCCACAAAAAGAAAATAGAAGCTTATTATTCGGGAAACAAGATGGGTCTTAAAATGTCTGCCCTGCTACATGATATAAAAAAGCCCGATGCTATGGAAATAAATGGGGACGAGGTTCATTTTTACGGACATGATAAAATGGCTTCTGATTGGTTTAAAAGAATCGGAAAAGTACTGAAGTTTTCCACCGAGGAGAGAGATTATATTTCTAAGTTAATTTTGCATCATATGTGGATTCATCTGCTTGCCGCCCAGGAGGAAATAACCGAGAGGGCAAAGAGAAGATTATGTTTTGAGTTGGGTTCAGATGTGATAGGTTTATCTTTGCTTTCGATCGCAGATCAGGCGGCCACAACAGGGAAAATAGACCCCCATTTGGTTGAAGTTTGTAAGAGAATTATTGATTATTATTTTTCGATGAAGGATGAAGTAACAGAACCTTTACTTAGAGGTAGAGATATTATTGAAAACTTTAATTTAAGACCGGGGCCGTTGTTTGGGGAGATTTTAAGTAAAGTACAAATGGCTTACGAAGAGGGAGAAATTAAAACAAAACAAGAAGCTCTTGAATTTGTCAGGAAATACCTTGAAGGTCTTGACATAAGAGAATGAAAAAGTATCTTGGAATAAACGAAAGGAGGAACTATCGAATGAAAATCAGGTTTATCGCAGCGACATTTATCCTTGTTTTATTTGTATTTGTTGTTGGCTGCAAAGAAGAAAACGGATTTACCCCACCCGAAGATGGAATGGTCACAAAAAAAATGGCTGAAAACTATGTTAAAGTTTCTGTTGCTCTCACTGATCTTGCCGAGAATGAAACAGTGAAACTGGCGGAATTCAAGAAGAAACATGAGATCTCTTCCGGGATGAGCGAACTTAGTGACGAAGAGTATAGAAAAGAAAATCCCACAGTTGTAGCTGCGTGGGACTCGGTACTGAAAGAATGGAACAGAAAAAAAGATTCTGTGCACGAGGAGCTCGGTATGTCGGAAGAAGAATGGGATTGGATAGCAGGGGCTATTATATCGCATAAAAACAAGGAAATGAGAGATTTTATCCGGGAAGAATTTGATAGAAGAAAAGGAGAAGAAGACTCGCTACAGACACAACCCACAGATAGTAACTGAACAGGTAAAGTTCCTTTTTTGTTATTACCCTGTAGAATATCCATAAAGCAAGGAGACCGGAGAGAAAAGCTGCCAGGGTTCCCGGAAGTAAGTTTAAAAAATTTTCTGCATTAGTACCAAGAATTTCAGGTATATTAATTATAAAAGCTCCCAGAAGAGCGGGAATAGCGAGGATGAATGAAAATTCGAATGCTTTTTCCCTCTTCACTCCTAAAAGCAACGCTGCGGCTACTGTGAATCCCGACCGTGAAATTCCGGGAGTCAAGGCCAGAGCCTGAGCGATTCCTATAATAAAAGCGGTTTTTAAATCAACCTCAGATTTGTTCTCTCTTGCCCTCCTGCTTATAAAAAGCATCACACCGGTTACAGAGAAAGTAAAAGTTACAAGCAGATAATTGTTAAACAGCATTTCCATTTCGTCTTTAAAAATCACACCCAGAATAGCAATAGGTATAGTTCCTACTATGACCGCGAGTATTTTTTCTTTTTTAGCGTAATCCCGGATTCTCTTTCGGAAAAATATAATTATCGCTAACAAAGTCGCGAAATGCAGAGTGACTTCCATTACTATGCCTTCGCCTTTGAAGCCGAGCCAGTATTTTAAGATAACCAGATGACCCGAACTGGATATGGGAAGAAACTCGGTTAACCCCTGGATGATTCCTAAGAATAATTGTTTCATTAATATTTGCTTAGAATAAGCGAGATAATACCGGGTATGATTAAACTTTTTAGTATTCTCTGTGTATTGCTGAACCAGACAGGAGTAGATCTCGCCCTTTTAATCATTATAAGGACAGGTAATACGATCCCGGAAATGGCGCAAGCTGCGAAAAGTTTGCCGAATATAAAAGAACTAAAAATTATCCATAAAATCAGAATCCACAATATAAAAACCACTAATTGACGGGTACGTCTTATCCCGAAGGCGACAGGGAAAGTTCGCAATCCCGCCTTTCTATCCCCTATAAGATCTTCCCCGTCTTTCAGAATTTCTCTCGGTAGACTTATCAAAAAAATCAGGGAAGAGGGCAGTATCGAGTTTTTTAAATTTAGGAAGGCAGCAGAGGCTAAAGCTCCGACTATTATGGTAAGAGAAAGCAATAAAGATACGGCTATATTTCCGATTAGAGGAAGCCTCTTAAGAAAGGGAGTGTATATAACAAGAGTAAATGTAGCCGCAAGACCGATTTTCAATAGATTAAAATCTATGATAGTCAGTAAAATGTTTCCTATAACAAAAAGAGAGCCTGAAATCAGTAACGCTTGTTTTTTATTAAGTTTTCCGGCCGGTATTAACCTCTCCGGTCTATTTACTTCATCTGTTTGAATGTCATAATAATCGTTTATCAGGTTTCCGGCTATGGTAATAATTACGACTGCTAAAGCGGCAAGATAGACGTGAATCCCGATTAAAGCCGGGGTAAGAAAACCTCCCAGAATCACAACTCCCCCGGCGGTTAATGCGTTTAAAATTCTCATTTCTTTAGCCACGCTCTGCTTTTACTTGCCCTATTAAGGGGTGAATAATATCTCTGTGCCCCGTGTTTATTGTTTTTCAATTCTTATGATACTTTCGAGCCTGCAGGGACATCTTCGTCGGGGCTGATAATCGAAATTTTATCGCCGCTGCTCGCGGCGAGAAGCATCCCTTCTGATTTAACTCCCCTTATTGTAGCAGGTTCTAAATTTGTTGTAACCACTATTCTCTTATTTATCAATTCTTCAGGAGAGTACTGCTGTTTTATTCCTGCTACTATGACGCGTTTTTCTCCTGTGTCGACGGTAAGTTTGTAAAGCTTGTCTGCTCCCTCAATATCTTCGACTTTTTCGATCATTCCTACTTTTAAACCCATCTGTGCGAAATCATCTATTGTAACGTGAGTCATTTTTAACCTCCTTAACTGTTTTTCTATGTCATCATCCTCGATTTTTTTGAAAAGCGGTTCGATTTCTCCGATTTTGTGATTTTCGGGTATTTCGATTTCCTTAAGGTGCCCCCATTCTTTTTCCTTTAGATTTAATAAAGAAAAAATTTTCTGCGCGCTAAAAGGTATAAAAAGTTTCCCTATTGTACCCAGCACATGAATTAAGTGAGAGCATAAGTAAATCGTGGTAGCCGTTCGTTCCGGATTTTTTTTTCTGCTTTCCCAGGGTTTCATTCGGTCGTAATACCTGTTACCAATTGTACTGGTTTCCATTAATAGTCTTATAGCCTTTCTAAAGTTAAATTTCGAAAGAGAATCATCGATTTTATCTATTAAAGAATTTACTTTCGATAGTAATTCTTTGTCTTTTCCGGAAAACTCTTCTGGTTTGGGTATTACGCCTTTATTATATTTGCCAATGAATTTGAGCGTCCTGTTTACGAAGTTCCCCAGATTATTTATAAGCTCCTGGTTAACCCTTTCCTGGAATTCTTTCCACTTGAATTCCGAATCTCTTGTTTCTGGCATTATGCTGCATAAGTAATATCTCAGGAAGTCGGGTTCAAAATCTTCAAGATATTCATGCAACCATATAGCCCAATTTCTGCTTGTGGAAATTTGTCTGCCTTCGAGATTCAAATATTCGTTTGCCGGTATTTCATCCGGCAGAGTAAATTTTTTCGTACCCATGATTATAGCTGGCCATATTATACCGTGAAAAACAATATTGTCCTTTCCGATAAAATGGATCAAAGTTGTTTTCGGATCCTGCCAGTAGTCTTTCCATCTATTCGGTTGTCCTATTTTCTCCGCCCATTCGACTGTTGAAGATATGTATCCGAGGGGTGCATCGAACCATACATAGAGGACTTTATCCTTTGGAGCCTCATCCAGGGGGACCGGTACACCCCAATTCAGGTCTCTTGTTATGGCTCGAGGACGAAGTCCCTCACTAAGCCAGCCTTTGAGGTAACTCTTTACCGTTTTTCTCCAGTTCTTTTTTTCTATCCAATCTTCCAATTGGTCCTGAAATTTATCGAGAAGAAGATACCAGTGTCTGGTTTCTTTTTTTATAGGTTTACTCCCGCATAATTTACATCTTGGATTTATCAGTTGATCCGCTTCCAGCCAGCTGCCGCATGAATCGCAGGAATCGCCCCTTGCTTCCTCAAATCCGCAGTAGGGACAGGTTCCTTCTACGTATCTGTCGGGAAGAAATTTCTTGCAATTTTCACAGTAAAATTCTTTGCTTGTTTTTGCTTCTATATAGCTATTTTCGTATAATTCGAGAAAAATTTTTTGAGATAAATCATGATGGATTTTTCTTGAAGTTCCCGAGAAATTGTCAAATTGGATTCCCATGTTATTCAGTGATTCTTTTATAATTTTATGATAACGATTTACCAATTCTTGTGGAGCAATTCCTTCCTTTTCCGCGGAAATGGTTATAGGTACTCCGTTTTCGTCCGTTCCGCAGATATAAATTACATCTTCTTTTTTTTCCCTTAAAAAACGGGTATAAATATCCGCGGGAAGGTAAACGCCGGCGAGGTGTCCTATGTGTACCGGTCCGTTCGCATAAGGTAAGGCTCCTGTTACTATTATTTTCCTTTTTTCTTTACTCTGATCCAAGAATTACCTTTTCTTTTGATTTCCTCAAAAGAGATTTCTTCCTGTGTTTCATCTGGGTTTGAAACGGTTACGATACCTGTCAACATATTTCTATGAAGAACCTGACTGTTTCCTTTATCCGTTTTTATTACCTCGTTTCTTTCAGGGAAATTTTTACTAATTTCCCTGTAAAAATCATGTTCGTACTGCAAACAGCAGAGCAATCTTCCGCATAGACCGGAAATTTTCGAAGGGCTGATGTAAATATCCTGTTCTCTCGCCGCCTCGAGTTTTACTCTTGGTTTTTCAGAAAGAAAAGTATTGCAGCAAAGAGGCTTTCCGCATAACCCCAATCCGCCTAAAAATCCGGCATAATCTCTGACTCCAATGTGACGCAATTCAATTATACAGTTAAACTTACTTTTTAAGTCCTTAACAAGTTCTCTGAAGTCTATTCTCTTGTCTGCAAGGAAATAGAATTTATATCTTTTACCATCCCATTCCTTATTGGTTCCCACCACTTTCATGTCAAGCTTATGTTCCTTTACTCTTTTTTTGCAGAAATCGAGCGCCTTTTCTTCGTCTTTTAAAATTTGATTTAATTTCTCTTTTTCGCTGTCATAAATGAGGTGAAGTACTTTTCCTTCCGGTTCCAGTTTATGACGTATTTCATCTCCAGCTTTTCCCGCGAAACGTTCGTTTTTTATTTCGCAAAGGATGTACTCTCCTTTTTTGAGTGTAAACTCGGATTCCATGGGATATTTTATGCCGTGAAATCGTACAAAATACAACATCAGAAATTTAACAAAAGGTAAAAGATTATTTTTTCTGCGTTAATATTCGAGTAGTAGTACCTGTATGAATTTTTCAAAAAACCGAGTGCACTCCAGGCTCTATTAAATGGGATTTCATTATTTTTGTATTTGTCTTCGATTTTTTTCTGTAAATATTGTAATAGAAATTCTATTTTCCATTCTTTTTTTATTATCTGGGACCAGTTATATAGACGTAATTTCGGGGGTAGAGAAAAAAATATTTTTTCTAATTTTTCTTCTAATTCCTTTTGGGAGTTCAAAAACAGGGTTTCCTCGATTCCTCTTCCGAAGCGTTCAAGGGATTCGTTTCTGAAAATTTCCTTCTGCAGCTCGACAGTTAAAGGGCTAAATCTTACCAGCTGGCTTCGGGATAAGATTGTTTCAGGCAGAAGTTTTTTTTCTGTAGTTATAAGAATAAAAATGACTTTCGACGGCGGTTCTTCGAGAATTTTCAAAAAAGCATTAAATCCTTCGTTTGTTATCCTGTCGGATTGGACAATTATAACGATTTTCCATTCGTTTTCCATTGGAGTAACGTATGTATAATCCTGCAATTTCCTTACCGTATCGATTGATATACTGCCTTTTTTCTGTCTGATTTTATAATATTCTTTATTTCTTCTCATATTCATTATTTCTTTTTTTTCAAAATCTTCAAATTCGGGAAGTACGACTAAAAGATCCGGGTGAGTATCTTTGAATACTTTATTTTTATCTTTAAGTATTTCTGCCGAAAAATTCAATGCCATGGATAGTTTTCCTACCCCGGGAGGTCCATAAAACAGAAAGGTGGATGGAAAATTCCCCTTCTTTAGTATGGAGGATAGAATTCTCTTGGGGATTTCCTGACCTTTTATTTCTTCCATATATCTATAAATTTATATAATTAAACGGATTAACCGCAACGCCATTTTTCCTTATTTCAAAGTGAAGGGTTGGGGTTTTTACAGAGCCGGTTTGTCCTACTTTACCTATAACATCGCCTGCCTGAACCTCTGTTCCGTCTTCCACTGTAGCGGAAGCGAGATGACTGTACAGGGTTACCAATCCTTCTCCATGTTGTATTAAAATTAACTTACCGTAACCAAGAAAATTGTCGCTGTAGACAACTTTACCCGGCGCCACTGCTTCTACATCGGTCCCCCAAGGTGTTTCTATATCTATTCCCCTGTTTATGGTTACTGTTCCGTATCTTTCCTCTATTTTTCTTCCGAAATATCCGGTTACAAAACCGTCTACAGGCAGTTTGATTATTTTTTCGGCAAAAAATTTGCTTCCCGGAGCTTTTTCCTGTTTGGAGAGACTTCTTATTAACTTTTCCAGGTCTTCCATCGCTTTTTCCATTTCTTTAGACATCGCCACGGCCTTTTTGCTCTCTCCTTCGATTTCGTTCAAATACTCGTTTTTTTCCTTTTTTGTCCTTGCTAACGCGATTTCTTGATTTTTTACCTCGTCTAATATTTCATCCAGAATTTTCGCTTTTCCTTCGATTCTTTCTTTTTGCAATTTAAGCCGTTCTTCTAACCGTTCTATTTCCTCAAGAACTCTTTTATCCTGATCCGCAATTATGGTAAGGAATTTTATTCTTTTGAGCGCGTCGGAAAAAGAATATGAGAGCAGTACAACTTCAATAGGATGCAAGGGTCCATGTATATATATTTCTTTAATCCTGTTGCTTAATACTTCTCTTTTTTCTTGAAGTCTATAATGTATTTCGTTCATAAGAAGTTCAATGTTCTTTTTTTCTTCATTTGTTATTTCCTTTTTTCTCTTAAGCGCATTAATGAGTTCGGTGTATAAGGTTATTTCTTTATCAAGTTCCTGGATATTTTTTAAAATACCGGTTTTTTCAAATCTCAACTCGGCTATTTTTTCTTTTTGTTCCTTTAGTTGTTGCCGGAGAATTTTTAATCTTTCTTCCGGAGATTTTACTTCAGCCGAAAGAAGCGCCAATAAAACAAGAAAACAACCCAAGATTTTACCCCAACAGTTTTCTGTCGGTTTTAAGAGAGCTTTCCGGTATTTTATTCTCTTTTTTAAACGATAAAAAGATTCTTTTCTTCAGGAGCAGAATAATACCGAAAAGGAAAACCAAAAAACTTCTTCTATTCATAATAGCCTAACCTTTTTACTTCTTCTTTTACTTTTCTCCAGTTTTTTCTAACTGCAACTCTGGTATTCATATATACCTGTCTTCCAAGGAATTTTTCAATGTTCTTACGCGCCTCGCTCACCACTTTTTTTAATTTTTGTCCTCCTTTTCCGATTATAATACCTTTCTGTGATTCTTTTTCAACAAAAATTTTTATGTCTATTATGTTATCTTCCATATTCTCCACTTTAACAGCTACAGCGTATGGTATTTCCTGAGAATATTCTTCAAGAACCTTTTCTCTCACGAATTCCTCGATGAAGAACCTCTCCGGTCTGTCGGATAAGTAATCCTCGGGATAAAATGGTTCTCCCTGGGGTAAGTATTCCTGAAGAGCAGGTATTATTTTATCGGCATTGTCACCCCGTAACGCAGAAATGGTGAAAACCTTAGTAAAAGATTTTAAATCAATATCTTGTATCAATTTACCGAGGTCGTCCTCTGAAATTAAATCGATCTTATTAACAATCATGAAAACCGGTTTATCTACTTTGGAAGGTAAGTCTATTTCTTTCGGGATTTCGCGATGATCTATCATCAGCATTATGACGTCAGAATCTTCTACGGCAAATTCGATTTGCTGCTGCATTGCCTTTTCCATTTCATTTCCGGGTTTAAATTGTCCCGGAGTATCCATAAAAATGATTTGATTCCGGTCTTCGGTCCATATCCCGAAGATTTTATTCCGCGTCGTTTGAGGTTTTGGGGTAACAATAGACAGACTACTGCCTGTAAGGCGATTCATTAAAGTAGACTTACCTACATTGGGTTTACCGATTATTGAAACATAACCTGCTTTCATATAAGCAAATATATCCCTGTAGCTTGTAAAGTCAAGGGAAGCGGAATTTCGGTTATTAAACCAAACCACAGATTGCACAAGATTATCACAAGAAATTGCACCGCAGAGACGCAGAGGACGCAAAGAAACAAAAAAATTATATAATGTTTTTTAAAACCCATGCTTCAACACCCGACGGAATAGAAGTCTTTATTCCGTAGGGCAGGCTGAGAACGCAGAGAACAAATCTTACTTAACCACTAAACGACTTAACTACTCAACAATTCAACCATTTAACGGATTCGAAGAATTTACTGTTTTGCTTTTACAACCATTATTTCTTTCGATGTCCAGGCAACAATTTCTCTTCCTCTGTGTAAAAGGGCGAAGACTTTTACTTTTATCTGGTCCACGCCTTCGGGAAGTTTACTCGCCTGAAACTCACGATTTAAAATAATCCTGCCTGCCGTTTGGGGGATAACTTTCCAGATGACTCCGTAATCAGCGGGTTTTTCATTTAGAATCAAAGGTATTTTGGTGCCTTCAATCACCTCCCGTGAAGAGAAAGTAAAATCAATGAATCCGGAAGCTGTTTTTACGTCTGTATCTCCATCGTATGAGGATGTATCTGCTATTAAAGACTTATTTTCGCCAATAATTACGAACGCTCTTGCCGGTCTGATGTTTATATTCGAGATTGGCTCAGCCATTAAAACTCCAGCCCCGAACCTTCTGGGGACAAAGGTACCATTGTTATTAACAGAGCCGAGATCTTCGGGTATTACTCTCCATCGTAAGGGTATTTTTTGGTCGCCTGAGACAGTGAATTGAAATTCGCTGTTAATATCTAAAAAGTGCTTAAAAGAGGGTGTAATTTCTAAGGGTTTAATTTTATCGGAGGCTATATAAACATCGGCGGAAACGACGCCTTTTCCGAACCTTTCTGGAATAACAGCTATAACTCTGCCTTTTGCGGGAATTTTTCCGGCGATAAAAGTACCGTCTTTTCTAATCTGTCCAACCCTCTCGGGTACTACTTTCCATGTGAGCGGAATATTTATATTGCCGAAGCCCTCCGCCTCGACCTTAAAATGTGCTATTTCTCCGGTTTTCAGGGTTACGGAGTTGGGAGTTATACGCAGTCCGGTTTCTCCGCTTGCAATCACGATGGCTCGTCCTCGGGTTCCGTTATCTTTGCCTACAATCACCGCTTTTCCCGGTACGCTTGCTCTGAATAAACCATTTGAATTTATTTCTCCTATATTGTCGCCTTCGACTCCCCAGGTAATTTTTTTATTACCTTTTGCTTCAAATTGTACTTTTTCTCCCACTTTTATTCTTACAAACCGCGGAGAAATCCTAATGTCATCTGCCGGTCCGCTTACTCTTATAAACGCCGTTTTTATTTCGCCGGTTGTAAGTCGTGCGATTACTCTTCCTCTGCCGCTGTTTTCGGCTGTAAAAACGCCGTTTCTGATATTTCCTATTTCGGAAGGTATACACTTCCATTCTTTAGCTTTTCCTCCGGTAATTGTGAACCTGATTTGTTCTCCGTTTTTTAAAACCGCGGCTGCGGGAGATATTTTCGCGGTTTCTCTACTTCCTATTTTAATATAGGCGTATCCGGTTTTTTGTTGTCCGTTTACAATGCTTCGGCATTTAAGAATACCTTTACCTTCTTTTTGTGCCACGAAAAAGTTTCCGCGAACCTGCCCGAGAGAATTAGGCACGACGCTAAACGAAAGGTTTCCCCTCATTGGTTTTCCTTCTTTATCCAGAATCTTAACTGTGAAGGGAATGTTTTCTCCTACTTTGCCTTCTATAGGATTCGGCGATATATGTAAGTCCAGAGACAGTAACAGGAATATCAGCATTATCCCTCCTTATAGAAAGTTATGTTTTTTTCTTCTTTTGTTTTAAGAGAAAGGAAATGCAGTCCTTCTTCCAGGGACGGTATGGAATCACTCCCGATAAAGATGATATTCGAATTTTTCTCTTTAATATAGTTTGTAATTTTTTCTCCGTCCAGGCTTATTTCTATTTCTTCTTCCGGATTTTCCAGTATAAGAACAATTTCAAAATCATTACCCACCACGGATCCCTCTTCAGGAAAGACGAAACGGGTTTCTTCAAAACCGCTTCCGGAACCTATTATGCCCGTAAAAGCATCTTCGGTGTAACTATAGGCTGGCTTTTTTATTTTGGGATCGGTTTTTGCAG
>Ga0307422_1000057_pt1 | contig 56977 bp, 46 predicted proteins | sample SalMarWE160290MG_FD_202153 | JGI IMG/M metagenome (GOLD analysis project Ga0307422, IMG submission 202153) | Salt marsh sediment microbial communities from the Plum Island Ecosystem LTER, Massachusetts, United States - WE1602-90 | ecosystem: Environmental > Aquatic > Marine > Intertidal zone >...
CTAATGCCTGATCTGTCTGTCCGGATGGAGGTAATCCGTCTCATCCGACAATGGAAAGCAGATGTAGTCATCGGCCCGCGGACCAACGATTACCATCCGGACCACCGCAATACTGCCATTCTCATTCAGGATGCTGCCTACATGGTGATTGTTCCGAATGTAGCACCCGACACGCCTCCCTTAAAAAGAAACCCTGTATTTTTATACACCCAGGACTCTTTTCAGAAACCCATTCCGTTCCGGCATGATATAACCGTGGACATATCCGATGTTTTTGATCAGAAGATCTACGGAATGGCCGCTCATGAATCCCAGTTCTTCGAATGGCTGCCCTGGACATCAGGCCGTCTGGATCAGGTTCCTGAAAGCGATGAAGAGCGACTGGAATGGCTGGCCAATCTGAGAAAACCGGAAATCTCTTCAGCGATGCGCACATCCTTAACCAAATGGTACGGTGCAGAAAAAGCAAACCAGGCCAAATATGCCGAATCATTTGAAATTTGCGAATACGGAAATCAACCTTCGGATGAAGAGATCAAACGGCTGTTTCCTATGCTCGGAAAATAAAATCACAATTTTTCAACCCTGAGTATATCAATACCGGCCATATTCCCCTCATTTACCCGGGCATCCTTTCCCAGGATAACCAGTTTTAAGATATGGCTGCCTTTTAACAGGTTAAAAGTACCCAGATCCACTTCTTCTGTGAAAACTCCCTCCGGAGTATATCCATTGAAACGCTCCATAACAACAGTTCCGTCCATTACAGCCTGTATGATTCCGTAATCCACCGCTTTCGTCAGTTCTGCATGTATCCTGTATTTCCCCGGGAATCTATGCTTCTTATAAAAAATATGGCGTACTGGCATATTGAAATCAAAATCAGCAATTCGGATTAGCTTTTAATCACCTTCGTACACTTCAATACAATATTTCTTACATTGCTACTACATATCGATGCATTTTCAAAAAAAATTTATAACCAATAAGAAAAAAGTGTAACGGAAGAGATCTTTTGGAGTCTTCTATTATAAAGTGTACCATACAGGATTCAGACAATTAAACAGAAAACAGAAAGGATTTTAAATCATTAAACGGATCCTTCCAATATCCTTTAAAGAGTAAAATCCTTAAAACAACGGAAACCAGTATTCTATGAAAATTGCGTATTTTTTATGGATGTTGTTGTTGACAACATCTGTCACTGCACAGGAAATAACCCGGAGAAATTATTCTGCCACCCGTGTTGAATCATCCGACATCAGCATTGATGGAAATTTTGATGAACTTGCCTGGAAAACTGCAAATTGGGAAGATCGTTTTGTACAGCATGAACCGGTTGAAGGGGCCCCTCCCTATCAGCAGACAGAATTTGCTCTTCTATATGATGACAACCATATTTATGTTGCCATAAAATCGCTGGACTCAAGTCCGGACAGTATTTCCCTGAGGATGACCCGGAGGGATGTGACCGATGGTGATCTGGTAGGTATTATTTTCGATACGTATCATGACAAGCGAACAGCTTTTGGTTTTGTGGTTTCGGCAGCCGGGGTAAAATCAGATATGGTTGAAAGCAATGACGGGGAAACCGAAGACTTCACCTGGGATCCGATCTGGCATGTGAAAACTTCAACAACAGAGTACGGATGGAATGCGGAAATGCGGATCCCTTTAACCCAGCTCCGTTTTGATAAAGAGAAAGAGCAATTGTGGGGATTACAGGTTTTACGGTTTATTTTCAGAAAAGAGGAGATGTCAAGCTGGCAACCCATGAAGCGTGAAAAAAGCGGTTTTGTATCCCAGTTCGGAACCATGAACAACATTGTGGATATTGAACCGAAAAACAACCTGGATATCATGCCCTATGTGGTAGCTCGTACAGACCGCTTTAAGGAGGTGGAAGGCAATCCGTTTCTTGAATCCGGGAATAAAAATAAAGTTAATATCGGTTTTGATGCAAAGATCGGATTAACCAACTACCTCACCCTGGACCTGACGGTTAATCCCGATTTCGGACAGGTCGAAGCCGATCCGTCGGAAGTGAACCTTTCAACCTATGAAACTTTCTTTGATGAAAAACGCCCCTTTTTTATCGAAGGAAAGAATATTCTTACCTATAAATTAAATTTCGGCGATGGCGACCTGGCCTATGATGGATTGTTCTATTCCAGACGCATTGGCCGTATGCCATCCTATAATCCTGAACTAAAAACCGGCGAATATTCCGAGATCCCTGAAGTTATCCGGATTCTGGGGGCTGCAAAAATTACCGGCAAAACCAAATCTGGGTGGTCTGTAGGTCTCCTGGAAAGTGTAACAGCACAGGAAAAAGCCGAAATAAAAGGGATTGGTGATGGCAGAACACAAACCGTGGAACCCCTGACCAATTATTTTATAGGGCGCCTGCAGAAAGATTTTAATGATGGAAATACCTATTTCGGCGGGATGGTGACAGCTGTTAACCGGAACATCAAAGATCCCCACCTTGAATACCTCCACAAAGGGGCCTACTCAGGAGGCCTGGATCTGGTCCATAAATGGAATGACAAAAAATGGGAACTTGATGTGAGCACCTATGCCAGTCATGTCACCGGTACCCGGGAAGCCATAACCCGGACCCAGCAAGCCTACAACCGCGGATTCCAGCGCCCGGATAACGATTACCGCGACCTGGATACCACGCGCACCTCACTCACCGGACAGGGAGGAAAAATAACCCTCTGGGAATACCAGGGAAAGCAAATGTTTTTATTTGCCATTTCATGGAAATCCCCCGGCCTCGAATTGAATGATGTGGGTTACCTGCAGGCTCCCGATGACATTATGCAGGTCTTCTGGACCGGATACCGGTTTTATAAACCTTTCCTCATTTTCCGGGAAGCAAACCTGAACCTCAATCAATGGATTAACTGGGACTGGGGAGGAACCAGAAGATACATCGGGGGAAATTTAAACGGCTACGCACAGTTCAAAAACTACTGGAGTATGTACGGAGGATTCAATATAAGCACAGACCAGTTATCCAATACCGTCTTGCGGGGAGGTCCGGCACTAAAAACTCCGGGGTATATAAATTATAACCTCGGCTTTAACAGCAACCAGCAGAAAAAACTTACCTTCAATGTGTCGGCTAACCGCTATTCAAGCTTTGAAAAAGATTTCAGGGAAAGCCAGAACTTCTATTTCGGCATCGGATACCGCCCGATAAAAACCCTGAGTATAAACCTTTCACCCGGGATCAATCTCCTGGAAGATAACCTGCAATACGTGACACAAAAGGATTACCATACCGGTAAACGGTATATCTTTGCCCACATCGACCGGAAAACCTTAAGTATGTCGCTCCGGATCAACTATAATATTACTCCGGACCTGTCCATTCAGTACTGGGGACAACCCTTTGTGGCAACCGGTCAATATTCCGGTTTTAAACACATAACCAACAGCAAAGCAGATAAGGTAACCGACAGGTATCACCTGTACGATTCAGAACAGTTAACCTATGATGCTGGTTCTGAATCCTATTATGTAGATGAAAACAAGGATCGTTTAAATGATTATACCTGGGGAAAACCCGATTTTAATGTCAAAGAGTTTATATCGAACCTGGTAGTCCGGTGGGAATACCAACCCGGGTCCACCCTGTTCCTGGTATGGACACAAAACCGGAATGGATTTAATAATGATGGTTCCTTTGATTTCTCACGTGATTTTCAGGGGATCTTCGAGAAAGATCCCTACAATATTTTCCTGATTAAACTATCGTACCGGCTGGGAAGATAAAAAAGTTGCTTGCACAGGATTCGTACGTATGGTATTTTTGCTATCCTGTTACGATGCAAAAAAAGAGCGATTTGATACCAATTCATGTTGAATGCCATGCCGGGTACAAAGCCGATGAGTATCCCCGCTGTTTTTACTGGGATGCCATGCGGTTTGCGATCAAAGAGATAATAGACCGGTGGTACGAAGGAGGCCGAAGCCCGGATTTCCCGGAAGCAGATTACTTCAAAGTCCGGACAACGGATAAGAAAGTTTATGTATTGAAACACCTTATCAAAAAGGATGCCTGGTATTTGTGGATCCGGGGCGAAAACCTGAGCCTTTAGTCAGTGACCGGAAGGTTGCCTTTAAAAACTCATTCCACTCCGGTCTCTTTGCCGGTCACCCTGAAGCGGCCTGAGACAACGCCGGTTGTATGAGCATCGGCACTTCCGGTAAATCCCGGTTGTTTTCCACCCACAGACACTGCAAACCAGCCTGGTTCGATCACCCTGTCATCGTTCTTGTTAATCATCGACAATTGGCGGGGTTCGAGGACAAATTTCACCTCTTTCGCTTCCCCTGCTTCCAAATAAATTCGTTGAAAACCTTCCAGTTGCCTTACAGGGCGGGGTGTAGAAGCTTCTTCATCGGTAATGTAAAGCTGAACCACCTCTTCTCCTGCAACTTTCCCTGTATTTTTTACTTTTACAGCAACGGGAACCGGCTCGCCGGCTTTTATTCTCCCTGGAACAATCAGATCCGTATATTCAAACGTGGTATAACTCAATCCGAAGCCAAAGGGATAGAGGGGTTCACCCCTGAAATACCTGTAGGTTCTGCCTTCCATAGCATACGCTTCAAAAGGAGGCAACTGATCTACTGATTTATAATACGTTACAGGCAATCTCCCTGCCGGATTGCAATCGCCTGACAACACATCGGCAACCGCGTTTCCTCCCTGTTCACCGGGATAACCTGCCAGCATAATGGCGTGGATATTTTCGTTTTCCCAGTTCAGGGCCAGGGCACTGCCATTCATCAGAACCAGCACAACCGGTTTGCCTGTTTGAATCATTGCTTTCATCAGATCACGTTGCTCTTCAGGAAGCCTCAGATGCGTCCGGTCGCCTCCTCTGAATCCGTCGATCTCCATTTCCATCTCTTCACCTTCAAGTCGTTGCGACAATCCCATAACCAGGATTACCGCATCGGCTTCCTCTGCCGTTTTTACCGCATCCTCCAGCATATTGGGATTGGGCATGGACCAGAGCAACCGGACATCGCCTTCCCCGAACCAGTTCTTATATTCATACACAAGGGGGTATTTCACCCCGGCTTCCAGATACACCTCTTTTTCGTGATGGTTTCCATGATGGATTGACGTATGTGTCAGTATTTCTTCCCCGCCAAGCTTTACGGACAATCCGGGCATTCCCCAGCAACCCATGGCATAATTTCCCGACACCGGAGGCACGAGGTACCCGGTCCAGCGGATGCTGAAATTGTCGACAGGCAGTTCCGGAGAAGGAGAACCGGCTTCCCAGTAAAAATTGATCTGATCATCGATACGGGTCATCACCGGATCACCTGTCAGTTCCGCATTGGCGAAATATTCGCCACGCAAGCCCTGTCGCCCATCCGGGGTCTGCAAATACACCGAAGGAACCGGTTTCAGGTTGTGTACTCCCTCTGCCAGATGGCATCCTTCGGCATACACTATTTCTGTGGCAGGCTCGAATTTGTTTTTTAAGCCCTCAAGGATGGTGACCGGATGGAGGGATATCCCATGGTAATTTCCAACCAACGCTTCCCAGTTATCCGCATTGGGCCCGATCACTGCCATTCGTTTTATATCTTTTGAAAGAGGAAGAATAGCCTCTTTATTCTTCAGGAGCACAATACTTTTTTTCGCAGCTTCACGTGCCAGGGTGGAATGGATCTGAGAAGTAACCACAGAATAAGGAATCCGGGCATACGGATTTATTTCTTCCGGGTCAAACATTCCTAGTTTGAAGCGGGCTGTAAACAGCCTTTTCACCGAAACATCAATTTCCTCTTCTTTAATCAATCCGCGTTCTACTGCCTCCAGAAGCGAAGGATACGATTCTCCGCAATTCAGGTCGGTTCCGGTTTTCACCGCTATGGCAGCGGCTTCTGCTGCATCGTCGGAGAAATCCTGAAAGGTATAAAAATCAGAGATCGCCCAGCAATCAGAAACCACATACCCTTCAAATCCCCACTCTTCTCTGAGAATCTTAAAAAGCAGCGGACTGGCACAACAGGGATATCCATAAAGCTGGTTGTAAGCTCCCATAACAGAATAGGCGCCCCCTTCAGCGACCAGTGTGCGGAATGCAGGAAGGTACGTTTCGAAGAGATCTCTTTTGCTGACTGTTGCATTAAATTCATGCCGCAGAGGTTCAGGACCTGAGTGAACGGCATAATGTTTGGCGGTAGCTACTGTTTTCAGGTATTCCGGATGATCGCCCTGGAGTCCTTTAACAAACTGAAGCCCCATTTGCCCGGTCAGATACGGATCTTCGCCATAGGTTTCATGCCCCCGGCCCCACCGGGGATCCCGGAAAATATTGACATTGGGAGACCAGAAAGTCAATCCACGGTAAATACCCCGAACTCCCTGTCTGAGCGATTCGTGGTGTTTGGCACGGGCTTCATCAGAAATGGCAGTAGCTACCCGCAACATCAGATTCCGGTCCCACGAACCGGCAATGGTTATCGATTGAGGAAAGACGGTGGCATACCCGGCCCTGGCAACCCCGTGCAGGCTTTCATTCCACCAATTGTACTCAGGAACCCCGAGCCTTTCAATGGCCGGAGCCTCATACGACATCTGCCCGATCTTCTCTTCAAGCGTCATGGCTGAAACAAGGCGGGTTACACGCTCTTCAACAGAAAGTGAATAATCCTGATAAATCCGGTCCTGAGCCATAAGAGAAATGGCATAAAAGAAAAGAAACGGGGTAAGAATAAATTTTTTTACTTGCATATAATTAATTTAAAACACTGGCTTTCTTTATAATAAACATCAGCATCGCCACAGATTGATTTTGTTTGTTCCTCTCTTTCACCGGGTACAATCAACACGTCAGAGCTTTGGCATAGGCTTCATCGTAGAATTTTCTCAGGTTGCGCCAGCCAAACTGCAGGGATGCCTCCTCCGATTTATACCGCAGGGAGATCCTTTCTCTCCGGTCCAGTTTAACAAAACCGAAAAGGACGTTGGCCAGATCTTCAGCCGAATCATGAAAACTCTTATCTCTTCTTCTCAGGATAAAAACGCCCATTTCCGCATGATCAGGGACGTACTTCATCACATAATCGCCAAATCCTGACAGGTCACTGGTTATAGCCGGAATACCGCTGGCCAGGCATTCCAGGGGTGTGTAGCCCCATGGCTCGTAGTAACTGGGGAAGATGCCCATATGGCATCCCCTCACAAACTGGTGATAATCCATGTTAAACAGAGGATTTGAAGCCGCAACAAAATCAGGATGGTAGACGACCTTGACCCGGTCGTGCCGGTTGTTCACCAGGTTGGCCGACCGCAGGAAATTCAACACCTCGTCTTTTGAGTCATCTGTCAGGTTGTGGGTAACAACGGTGGGCAGTTCCCTGGATTTCCATCCCTGAACCAACCTTCGGAGTTTATACCGTTCATATTCATCAACCATTTTTGTTAAATCAGGCAAAACAGCAACGTTATTGCTTGAAGTTATTTCCTTATATAACCGTTCTCCCACCTGGTTTTTAATATCCTCACAAACATTCTTGATCTCCTCCATCTGAGCCCTTGATTCGAGAACTCCCGGATTAAACGAATGGAACGGCCGTTTGGTGATAAAAAAAGTCACCACCGTCCGGTCGAGGTTGGCCTGCTGCATTTTCCAGTTCAGACGCGCCAGGGCTTCCAGGGTCAGATCATACCCTTTGTTATGGTATTCATACCTTCCTGATGTCGTGAAATAGATGGTTTTATCCAGGTCGAATGAATAACTTTGAAAGAAATGGCCTCTGACAAATTCATTGATCTTTTCCTTGTATTCCAGGTGAAGCGTTTGCATATGATGGATCACCTCAAACCGCTTGATGTTAATTCCGTTGGGCAGAATCAAATCCGGTTTCCGTCCCAGCAGATGTTCACATTCGCGCGCGGTAAGTTCACTCACCGTAGTAAATACATGGGCACCATGGGCCGCCGCTCTTTCAAACTGGGCAATGGACATTACATTGAATTTCTTTGCTTCAGTTTCCCAGTTGTAAAACGACAGATGGTCATAAAAACGGGGATCGTTCATGGCCAGGTATCTGCCCAGCAAGGTAGCATGGGTAGTAAATACCAGCTTCATTTTCAGGTTTTCACGCCGCAATTCCGGGATAGCCACTCCTGCCATCCATTCATGAAAATGGGCTATTATATTAGCTTCCAGCACATTCCCATAACACAACCGTTTAAAAAACTCCTCCATCATATACCCAAAAGCAGCAATCTCATCAAGCATTTTATCCTGTGGTGGCAAGGCAATGCTATGATGCTCCCACAATTCATATTTGATTCTGTCCAATTGGGGAAACACCGAATAAATGTTGAACAGAATAACCCTGGGTTTTCCGGAAACCAGCCAGTTGCCGTAATATACATCAAACCCTTCGTCATTCATTCCCTGAACCATTCGAAAGAGGGGGTCTGCATCGTCCGTAATCGGATCCACCATTATGTCCGTCTGCTCCTTAAAATACGGCCCCAGGAGGCAGTAGTTGTCGCCTCCCCATTTATCGATCACCGAAGGCACTTTGGATCGAATAACCGTATGAATGCCCCCTACCGGATTGCATACCTCCCAGGCACATTCAAACAAAAAAGAATCTGTAAACAGAGGAACCTGTTTTTCTTCTTCCGGTTCTGCACTTTTGCTTCGTTTCATAGTACAAGCTGATTGGTTTGAACTCTGTTTCATGAATGATTCTCTAAATATAGAGGGAAAGAAAGATTTTAGCAATGATTACATCCTGTTTTTAAACTAAAACAGCAATAAAAAGAATCCTGACCTTACCGGTTTTTAGTATACAATATGCTGTAAAACATACCTTTTCCGGGGTATGTAGGCGAAAATGCCGTATTTTCACCAACAGTTAATACAGAAGAGGAAGGGTTTTTCTTTGCCAAAATAAACAAAGAAGGGGTCTTTGAATTTGCTAATTCATATTACACCGGAGAGACTGATCACGAATTCTCCACAGGCTATGTTGCTTGCGATAAAAGCGGAAACCTATATTTTACCACCAGCCACTTTATACCCCTTTCGCTTGGCACCCAAATTCTCAGACAGGAACTAAATCCCCTGGTTAAAATATATCCCAATCCCTGCAACAGCATACTAACTATCGGATATATTTCGGGCACGACCGGGATGGTAGATATCCGGATTTATGATTTCATGGGACAGAAAATATATGAAATACAAAAAAATGCCGTACAGGGAAACAACAACTACTATCTCAATTTATCGCATCTGCAACCAGGTTTGTATATCTTTTCAATTGCACAAGGGCAAAAAACGGTGGCGACACAGAAATTTATAAAAGAGAATTAATCCTCCAGGTTCCGGTTTTCAATTCGTTCCAGTTTACTTACCCCAATGCTGATAAACCCGAATTCCTCCACGACCTTTCCATGAATAATATAGCATCCCGGCCCCTGAAACGGATATTTCTTTAGCGATGGCGGAAAGTGAACCGTATCCATCCAGTTTCCGTCCCGGTCGATCCAGGTACCAAAATACATAAGCCGGCCGTTAGCGGTTCGTGTGGGCTTCCGGTGGACCAGGTACCCTTCCATCACAATGTTCTTCCCTGTCAGTTGCGGTAAATCAGACGATCGGGTTGTTGTTATGGGGTGTTCTTTCAGGATCTCAAAGGGAGAGATCAATGCGAATCCCAACAGTTCTATTTCATCGAATGCATCTTCCAGTTCATGTTTCCACAGCTCAGGCAGTTTGGCATTCTTCACCTCCGGATTAAAAAGGGCAGGTCCGGGTCGGGTCTTTTTTGCATGTCCCAGCCGCTTATGGGCCTCCCAGAGCAGCTTCTTTTTGTCGATTCCTGTAAAACGGAAAGCTCCGATGCGCAGCAAAAGAATCAACTGTTCCAGGGAAACCGGTACGCGTTCGGTAAAATCTCCCAGATCGCTGAAGGCTCCTTCGACCCCCCTTGCTTTAAGAATTTTCTCCCCGGTTTCCCGTTCCAGTTGTTTGAGCAGTCCGAAACCCAGGAAAATGGTATTTCCTTCGATGCGGTTCAGCCAGTCGCTTCTGTTCACACAGGGGGCTTCGATGGTAGCTCCCAGTTTTCGTGCTTCATGCACATAGAGTTCAAAACGGTAAAATCCACCGCCGTTGTTCAGGGTTGCCACCATATATTCCAGCGGGTAATATGCCTTTAGAAACAAGGCCTGAAAACTCTCTACGGCATAGCTTGCCGAATGCCCTTTGGCAAATGCATAATTGGCAAAGCTTTCGATCTGTTTCCAGATCTCCTCAACCATCGTTTCCCGGTATTTCCTTGCCCGGCAGTTTTCAAAAAACCGTTTTTTCACGCTTTGAAAATCATTCCGTTGCCGGTATTTCCATGACATACCCCGGCGTAACACATCGGCTTCATCGAGTGTCAGTCCTGCAAAATAATGGGCTACTTTGATCACATCTTCCTGATAGACCATCACCCCATAGGTTTCTTCCAGGATTGTGTACAGTTCAGGCAATGCCTGTCTGGCTTTTTCGCGTCTTTCCGGATGTTGAAACCGGAGAATGTATTCGCGCATCATTCCGCTGCCGGCAACCCCCGGCCGGATAATGGAGCTGGCAGCAACCAGGCTTTTGTAATCATCGGCTTTCAGCTTGGTGAGGAGCATCCGCATCGCCGGCGATTCAATATAAAAACATCCGATGGCATTCCCCGTCTTAAGAAGGCTCTTCACCCGGGGGTCCTCTTTAAAGCGTTTGATGTTGTTGATATCAATGGTTACGCCTCTGTTTATACGGATAATCTCCAGGGCATCCTTGATTTTTCCCAATCCGCGTTGACTCAGGATATCAAATTTATACAATCCGATATCTTCTGCCACCACCATATCAAACTGGGTGGAAGGAAATCCCTTGGGAAGCATTTCCGTTGCCGTATAATTCCGGATGGGTTTTTCAGAAATCAGAATGCCGCTGGCATGGATGCTGCAATGGTTTGGAAATCCGGAAATATAGCGGCTGTACCGGATGACCCACTCCCTGTACTCCCCCGCCTTTGGGGAATCGGGATCCTTCTGAAGTTCCACGATCTCCTCATCGGGGAGGCCAAACACTTTGCCGACCTCCCGGACAGCAGACTTATGGTTATAGGTTATATAGGTACCCAGCAAGGCCGTATATTCATATCCGTAGGTTTCAAAAATATAGCGGGTTATGTCATCCCGGTCGGCCCATGAAAAATCAATGTCAAAATCGGGAGGCGATGTACGATACGGATTGATAAACCGTTCGAAGTAAAGATCCAGTTCAATGGGATCTACATTGGTTATCCGCAACAAATAAGCCACCAGGCTATTGGCTCCACTACCCCGCCCTACATAAAAATAGTTCTTTTGCTGTGCATACCCGATAATATCCCGGTTGATCAGAAAATAAGAACAAAACCCCATCTTCCGGATGGCCCGCAGTTCTTTGTCCAAACGGTCTTTCACTTCCTGACCCGGATGCTCATACCGGTAAGTCAATCCCTTTTCACACTCTTTTTTGAGCAATGCAAAATCTTCATCTTCCGAGACCGTATAAAAACGTTTGTTTTTATTTTCCCCGAAACGGAATTCCATTGCGCAGCTTTTCAGAAGAGTTTGGGTATTTTCTATGATCTCAGGATAGGCAGCAAACCGGTTCAGCAATTCCTCTTTGGGAATAAACCGGTCGTGCATCGACGCCTGTTCCGATGCAGGCAGTTTGCTCAACAGCGTATGGTTGCCTATGGCCCGGAGCACCCGGTGAATGTTATAATCCCGTTTATGCCGGAAAAGGGCATTTTGGAAAATCACCAGTTTGGAGTGCTTTTCTTTCCAGCCACTAAAAGGCAATGTATTCAGTGCTTCAGGACCCACGCCGATAAATTCGTGCCTTTTCAGGTTCCTTTTCTGAGAAGCAAAGGGATAAATAAAGAAAACATGCCTGCAATCAGGAGCCTCTTCCGGAAAATCCTTTTTTGCATGCAGGTGTTCCGACAGATACTCGTTCAGTTCCCTGAATCCCTCCTCATTTCGGGCAATCCCCACAAATTGTTGCTTCACACCGTTTCTGAAATCGATACCCAAAACAGGACGTATTCCAGATTCCGGAGCCCGGCGTACAAACTCCAGGCATGCCGACGTGTTATTGATATCCGTTAAAACAGCCGTTGAATAGCCCCCGGATGAAACCTCCTGTAATACCTCCTCAACAGAAAGCGTCCCGCAGGAAAAGCTGTAATATGTATGACAGGCAAGAAACAAACCGATATTCTGAATAGTAATTACACAAAAGTAACCATACTAAAGTTTCGCACTTCTATTAAAAATCGTATTCTGATGCTATTTATAAATTGATAAAATTAATAAGGTATGTGAAATCTAAATTTTATAGATTCTCTTTCTACCTGATTTTTTGTGAATTTTAGTGAATTCGTGTTTTTGTGGCTATAAATTTTTCGCCACCAGGGCACAAAAACACGAAATACCATAGAGTTGCACAAAAAATTTTCAAACAGCTTCAGGATGGTGTCACCTCTTATCCCTAAAACCGGGCAGAGGATAAGAAATGATTTCTTTTATGAGAAAAAACCCTTTAAAATAAATTTTTTTACATAGATGAAACGTTATTTTTACTTTTTTTAAATTCATTCGATGGACTATTTACTCATTGCAATTGGTATTATTCTTATGATTCTGGGACTGGCCGGGAGCATCCTTCCTGTATTGCCTGGTCCTCCGTTGAGTTATCTGGGGTTGTTGTTGCTTCATTTTACGCACCGTTACCAGTTTTCATCCCGTTTTTTGATCCTATGGCTTGTACTTACCGTAGTGGTTTACGTGCTCGACTATGTCGTTCCTGCCTGGGGTGCGAAAAAATTCGGAGGCAGCAAACGCGGAGTATGGGGAAGTGTGATCGGATTGGTACTGGGTCTTCTGTTTTTTCCGCCTTTTGGCATTATCATAGGGCCCTTTGCGGGCGCTGTAATCGGGGAATTAACGGCCGGGAAAGATTCAAACTCCGCCCTGAAGAGCGGATTCGGTTCATTCGTCGGATTCCTCACGGGAACGATCCTGAAACTGATCGTCTCTGGGATGATGACCTGGCATTTTTTCAGGGAAATCATTGTCAACTGAAAAAAAATACTCCTCATTTCCTATTTTTGTTTTCAGAACCTAACAGCATGGAAAATGAAAAAATAAAGCAAAAAATCCGGCAACTGCGGGAAGAACTGGATGAACACAACTACCGGTATTATGTGTTGGCCCAACCGGTGATCAGCGATTACGATTTTGACAGGAAGTTGAAAGAGCTGGAAGCACTGGAAAAACAGTATCCCGCATATGACGATCCCAATTCACCCACCAAAAGAGTAGGCAGCGACATCAACACATCGTTTGAGCAAGTCAGGCACCAGCGGCCTATGCTTTCCCTGGCAAACAGTTACTCGGAAGAAGAAATAAAAGATTTTGACCGGCGCATACAAAAAAGTGTGGGTGAAGATTTTCACTATGCCTGTGAGTTAAAATACGATGGAACTTCGATCAGCCTGCACTATGAGAAGGGTGTTCTGGTGCAAGCCATAACCCGGGGCGACGGCATTCAGGGGGACGATGTTACGGCCAACATACGGACCATCCGGTCCATTCCCCTGAAATTACGCGGGCTTGATTTTCCGGACCGGTTTGAAATACGGGGGGAAGTGGTTCTTCCTTTTGCAGTTTTTAACCGGATCAATGAAAGCCGGTTAAAAACGGGGGATGCTCCTTTTGCCAATCCCAGGAATGCAGCAGCCGGCACTCTTAAACTGCTCAACCCCTCTGTTGTAGCCTCACGTAATCTGGATGCCTACTTCTATTATCTGCTGGGAGAAAACCTCCCTTCCGAAGGGCATTACCAACGTTTACAGGCGGCTAAGAAATGGGGATTTAAAATTTCGGACGATATGGTTTTGTGCAATACCCTGGAAGAGGTTTTTGCTTTCATTCACAAATGGGATTCGGCAAGATTTACCTTGCCTGTAGCCACCGACGGAGTGGTCATTAAGGTGAATTCCGCACGTCTTCAGGAGAAATTGGGATTCACGGCCAAATCGCCCCGCTGGGCCATTGCCTATAAATACAAAGCCGAAGAAGCCACCACCCTCCTGCGATCGGTCTCCTTTCAGGTTGGGCGCACCGGAACGGTAACTCCGGTAGCGAACCTGGAACCGGTTTTGCTGGCTGGAACCACCGTAAAAAGAGCTTCGCTGCACAATGCTGCCATTATCAAAAACCTGGACCTCCACCTGGGAGATACCGTATTTGTGGAAAAAGGAGGCGAGATTATCCCGAAAATTACCGGTGTGGATGCATCCAAAAGGCATCCCCTGGCAAAACCGGTGACATTTATTTCAGCATGCCCGGAATGCGGAACCCCCCTAAAAAAAGAAGAAGACGAAGCAGCCTGGTACTGTCCCAACGAAACCGGTTGTCCTCCACAGATCAAAGGAAGAATGGAACATTTCGTCAGCCGGAAAGCAATGGATATCGATGGCCTCGGCCGGGAAACGATCGACCTGCTCTATTCCAACGGACTGGTTCGGGATATCGCCGACCTCTATGCATTAAAAAAAGAACAGATCGCTCCCCTGGAAAGGCTGGGAGACAAATCAGCCGAAAGAATCGTAAAAAGCATCGAAGATTCCAGATCGGTTCCGTTTGAACGGGTGTTGTTTGCCCTGGGAATACGCTACGTGGGTGAAACCGTGGCGAAAACGCTGGCAAACAAACTGGGAAATATAGAAAACCTGAAAACAGCAACAACCGAAGAGTTAATGGCGATCCCGGAAATCGGAAAAAGCATTGCGGAAAGCATCGAATCGTTTTTTTCCAATGAAAAGAACCTTCAACTGATAGAAAAGCTACGAAAATACGGAGTTCAGTTACAACAGGATGCGGAAGGAAAAACCATGGAGAGCGAAAAACTCCGGGGATTAAACATGGTCATCTCAGGCACCTTTAAAAACTTCTCGAGAGATCAAATGAAAAAACTGATTGAACAACATGGAGGGAAAAATGTGAGCTCGGTGTCCCAAAAAACAAATTACCTGGTGGCTGGCGAAAATATGGGCCCTGCAAAACGTGAAAAAGCGAATAGCTTACATATCCCTGTCCTTTCAGAGGAAGATTTCATCCGGATGCTGGGAATCTGATTGTTTGGACCGGTTTATTCACCTATAAGCAAAGATGGAATCATGGCATACCAATATCTTTTGTTATTTTTACAATCTTTATGACCTTTAAGAAAAAAATAGCGAACTACCTGTTGAAAAGCAAGTACCGGAAAATCAAAAGGGAAGTCAGAATTTCCGGGATTGGCAACCACAGGAAAGTGGGTGTTCTCTGGCATATCAATGACAGGGAAGCTTTCCGTTACATCACGGATTTCCTGAAAAACAAACCGGTCATCTTACGGAACCTTTGTTACACAGACAATACAGAAGAACCCTTTCCAGGGTCCTTTAACAAAAAGGAAACCAATTTTCTGGGGTTTCCAAAAAAGAGTGTTATGGATCGGTTCATGGAATTTGAATATGACCTGCTGTTTCTTATTACCCTGACACCCTGCTTTCCCCTGGAAGCAATAACAGCCCTGACAAAGGCACATTTTAAAATTGGCCCGGCTTTCGGGCAGGTTGATTATCTGGACCTCTCCATCGATACAGGGGATAATAAGAATTCCCTTTACCTGGTAAAACAACAGATTTATTACATTGAACAATTCAGCAAAACATAAAACAACATGGATTCACTTTTTAAGGGCGCAGGAGTAGCCCTGATCACTCCATTCAAAGAAGACAAATCAGTCGATTACGAAACCCTGGGAACGATTGTTAAAAACCAGCTTTCGAACCAGATGGATTACCTGGTAGCCCTGGGAACAACAGCAGAAACGCCGACCCTCACAGGGAACGAAAAACAGCATGTGGTACGGTGTGTGACAGAGCATGCCGCAGGAAAGGTGCCGGTTGTGGTTGGCATGGGAGGAAACAGTACGAAAGCCGTGATTCAGGACATGAAAAAATTTGACCTGACCGGCGTTGATGGACTGCTGATTGTGACACCTTACTATAACAAACCTTCCCAGGAAGGACTGTACAAACATTTCAAAACTCTTTCAGAAGAGAGTCCGCTTCCCATTATTCTCTATAATGTCCCCTCGCGAACCGGGGTAAACATGAAGGCTAAAACAACCATCCGGCTGGCTTCCGAATGCAAAAATATTGTGGCCATCAAAGAAGCCTCGGGTAATTTTTCCCAGTTCAGCATGATTGAAAAATATACACCCGATGATTTTCTGTTGATTTCCGGTGACGATGCCGTAGCCCTTCCGGTTTTATCCATTGGAGGAAAAGGGGTGATCTCGGTCATTGCCAATTGCTATCCCGGAAAAATCAGTGCCTTGATTCATGCCGGCTTAAACGAAAATTTTTCAGAATCCCTGAAAATCCACAGGGAGTTGATCGACCTGATAAAATTGATCTTCAGAGAAGGAAATCCGTGTGGAGTGAAAGCCCTGATGCATGCCAAAGGAATCTGTCACAATGTGGTACGAAGCCCCCTGAACGAGGTTTCAAAGGATTTATATGCTGAAATTGAAGAAGCAGTGAAGCAAATCGGATAAAGAAATGCTTCCCATTTAAGGTCTCCGTACTATTCCTATGAAAACCGGAACCGGGAAAATAAAACAGGACCTCCCCGACCACCGAAGCCTTTGGCGAAGAACTCAGCAACACGCGGAAAGGACATAGATTTTCAGTATATTTTACACCTCCAGATTGGTAAATTCCCTGGTAATATCAAATTCATATTCAGGGTATTCATATAACGGCATCCGGGGTTCGGTCTGGCCGATGGAATAGCAGTATAATCCGGTATAATCGTTTCGGTTCTCCCCCATTTCTTCCAGTTGATTCAGGTATTCGCTGATGGATTTGGATTCAATGATGATCACTTTCCCCATTTTATGGATAATCGGGCTGTGACTTCGGGTTTGGTCATGGTCGAATTCCAGGATCCGCCGTCCATATCTTGTGATTCCTATCACACGGAAGGTAAGGCTTTTACCGACACCCGGAAGATTTAACACATTCCGGTCAGTAGCCAAAAAAGGAATTTTCTCTTTATGGCGTATCTCATTGATCTGATCAATCATCTTAGGGGCATCATGTGTCAGGTTCCGTATATTTTCCAGTTCATTTTCAGGAATCTCCCCAAGCTGTTTTTCTTCCGTTTGTTCCTGTACGGCACGTGCATTGGGAGCAAAATTGTTGCTGTTCTCCATGTATCCCTTTACCGTAAAGGTGTAGTAATTCAGAACCCCAACGTCATTCAGTACTTTCCTCAGTTTAGCTGTATGTCCTCTTCGTGAAGCTGCAGCAGTAAAGACCAACTGATTTGTCACAGCCCATCCTGCTGACAAAAGCTTTGTGATTGCCTTTGCAGCTTCCGGAGTGACCTCCATGGGAGATTCGAAGTGGGTTTGAACAACGAATTGTTTGATGCCTATGCGGGAAGCCTTCTTTTTGAATGCTTTAAGAACCTGAATTAATTCATCGGTAATCCGGAAAGGAATGTACACCGGCAAACGGGTTCCCAGCCTGATGCGTACTATTTCCGCATATTTTTCCCCGTTTTTTCTTTTTTCATTGGCTTCTTTTTTCCGGAGAGCCATTTCATAGATGCCATCCAGAATTTTTTTCAGCGCATGGTCTGAACTCATCAAGGCATCGCCTCCTGTAATCAGGATATCGCGCAACTGGGAATCGTTTTCAAAATAGTCCATCAGATGCTTCAGTTTCTCCTCCCAGGTTTCGTTGGGTCTCAGCTTATTGAGGTTAAAATTGAGGTGACCCCGTTGAAAATCATACATTCGCTGGCAAATAGCACACAATCCTCCACAGGCACGGCCCTGGGTATCCGGTATCAGAATGGCTACTTCAGGATAACGCCGGTGAATGCTATACAAATAGGGTAAGATCCAACCTGCTGCATTGGGTTCACCCACTTTCACAGTATCTTCCTTTTCCCAGGCCACAATATTCCCGAATTCATCAACCAGTTGCTGGCTGTACAAAACATAACACCGGATAGCCAGATCGGAACTGCTGGTAAAACCCGGTATCCTGACGTTCAACAAGGATAAATAATACGGATTGACAAAAAATGGAATTCCTATACTCCGAGCTTCATACAAAATTTTCATGGTATCCGGGTCCAGCGAATAGTCCAGCATCTCATTTAACAAATCGGGATTCCGGACAGCAAACTGAAGGTGAAAGGTTGATTCGTTCCACCATTCATTCATCCGTTGGACTTTTTGTTCGTGTGTTAAACCCGGTTCAAACTGATATTTCGGACGGTTGATCTCCCCTTTTTCTATTTTATCAATCAGGATATGAATAATGCGGGATTTATTATTTTCCCGAAGTTTCACAATGCGGGGATCCAATCCCGAAGGAAAACGTTTCATCCATTTTTCAATCTTCTCACGGTCAGGGATCTCTTTTTCCTGAACTCCTCGTAACTGTCTGAAGAGTTGCAACATATCCCTGAAAAAACCAGGTCTGGCCCCACCAGTGCCAAAATTCACTGCCAGCCAAAGCATACGGATCGGATTAGAAACGGCTATCTCTCCGCGGAGATTCTGATCCCTGAATTCCTGGCCGGCATGATCCATATAATCCAGTATGCGAATAAGGGCATAGTCTTTCCAGCGTAAGGAATGAAAGCTCTCCAGCGTGTTATCTTTCCCTTTATAGAATGTTACAGCTGCCGGATTTGCTTCCAGTTCAGGATATACCCAGTTGCGTATTCGAACCATTGCTTCTTCCAAACTTGCGGAAGTACGGAGAATATCTCCAAGAACAGGATTTTCTTTTAACAGAAGTTGAAGCAGCTTATGGGAAGGTATATTGATTGCAACTTTATCAAGTGATGTCAGATCATTCATGCCTTTAATCTTTATAATTTATAGAATCAATTCGTGTACGTATTTAAAATACACAAAAAGATGAAAAGTTCAAAAAAAAAAGCAGGTAATTCTTATTTGCAGGCCAGATCAGCCATTACCGATTCCATTATTTTCTTCATATAAGATATCCGCTGGGGAGAAAGCCGGCTTCGTCGTTTCTTCAGGTAGGCAATACTTAAAGGAGAATAGGATTCTGTTTTTTTCATAAACCCGGGGCTGAAAAATGATCCATTCAGCAGGATTGTTTCCAGGAGCATTGTTTCCACACTTTTTTTAATCAGGCTTTTGTACACAGGAATTTTATAGCCTCCAAAAGAATCCAGGTGATTAAAAACCTTTTCCCCGAAATGCAATGTTTTAGCAGCGAGTACATCGCGGGTTTTATTTTCAGATTCAGTGGAAAACAGGGTATGCTGGCCGGTTTCCTGATCCTGGTTCACATCCTGCATATCGTCAAGCAGTTGAAGGGTTACACCAAACCCGAAACAAAACCGTTCAAGGTTGGGAGGCAGATCGCCTGCCACCAGATAGCCATCTGCCAATACGGATGTCCCCCCCTTTTCAAAACTGATTTGTAGAATTTTTTCTCCGTTCAGGTGAGCTTCCGGTTCAATAAGACGAAGGCTCCGGGTTTGTGCATCATGGATGGCCAAAAGACTGGCATATACTTTGGGATATCGTTCTCTGTTGAACTGTCCCTCAATCATTTCAACCAGCCTGAAGATACTTGTTTCGTGTTCATTTTGAGGGGTTACATCCTGACCACACAGTCTGGCCCTGAAACGTTTCGTAAATTCCATTTTTACCTGACGGCTGATGGCCTGGTTGTCCAGATAGTTATCGCTGTAGGGATACAACATGCTGTAGGCAAATACAGAAGGAGTCAATTCCATTTTATACCCCATCATGAACTGAATCCCGTTCATGATCCACGCATTCCGGCAGGCCTGAAAAATATCGTCCAGATCAATGGCCGGATCAAACTGCCGGCTCATGCGGACAAAATCTTTGGTTATCTGTTTGTACGCTCCCGAAAAGATAACATCCAGCTGTTCCTCATTGAAATCAAAAACGGATTGGAAAAGAAACCTGGCCTGCGGAGTTAATTTTTCTTCAGGCCCCGATTTAATTTTTCCGCGGTTGGTACGGGTATTAAGTTTTTCGATAAATCCTTCAAAATATTGCTCCCTTTCTTTTTTTTCCTTTGCAGGGTACTGTTTTTCAAATACGGGTAAGTACGGTTCACATTGTGACCAGATCCTGATAAAATAATCCGTCAAACAGGGTACCGAAAGAAGTGATTGCATAGACTAAATGGTTTTTAGGATCGCATTTGCAGGCAATACCGGTAAATCCGTTAAATTAAAACATTCCCTCGAGTCAGGCAATATTTTTCCGTTAAACGGGAAGAATCCGGGGACGTACAAAAGATTTCAGCAGATAAGAAAATCAGGCTATGTTGTTAAATACTGCCTGGACATCGTCATCTTCTTCGAGTTTATCCAAAAGTTTCTCAATTTCTTCCAGTTGTTCCTCAGTAAATTCCACCGGGTTGTTCGGGATTCGTTGGAGGGATGCTTTTTTCACTTCAATTCCCAGGTCTTCAAAAGCTTTTGACAAGTCTCCGAAGTTGGTATAGTCGGCATAGGCATACACAATCCCTTCATTTTCATCCATTTCTTCCAGCCCTGCATCGATGAGGCCGAGTTCCAGTTCATCCATTCCAGGGGTGTCAGGTTTTTCAAATTCAAAAACGGCTTTACGGGAAAACATAAATTCAAGCGATCCTGTGGGAACCAGGGCTCCTCCGGATTTGTTAAAATAATTTTTTATATTGGCCACTGTCCGGGTTGGATTATCGGTAGCGCATTCAACCATAATCAACACTCCATGCGGTCCTTTGCCCTCGTATAGTACTTCAGCGTAATGCGCGGCATCTTTCCCTGAGGCTCTTTTTATAGCTGCATCGATATTCGCCTTGGGCATGTTTTGGGCTTTGGCATTTAGAATTGCTGTTCGTAAAGCTGCATTCATATCCGGATCAGGGCCTCCCTCTTTGGCTGCTATCGTAATCGCTTTTCCCAGTTTCGGAAAAATCCGTGACATTTTATCCCAGCGTTTTTCTTTCGCTGCCCTCCGGTATTCAAATGCTCTTCCCATTATTTATAATTTTCCTGGTTACGAAAATAATACCAAAACAAATTGAAAACAAATTTATGCATCAGGGATCATCGTTGTTCTCCTGTTTGTTTACCTGCTATTCCTGTTCCCTGTGGGAAAGGATAATATCAACGGGATACGTATTCCGCAGGTATTCAGACACTTTCTCCGCTGCATACACCGACCGGTGCTGTCCGCCGGTGCAGCCAAAACTAACCGAGAGATGAGTAAAATCCCGTTCCAGGTATTTTTCCACTGCCTGAGTGATAAGCTTTTTTACCGAATCCAGAAATTCTGCCATTTCCGTTTTTGTTTCCAGAAAGGTTATTACCTCCTTATCCTGGCCCGTCAGATTCTTAAATTCCTTATACCTCCCCGGATTATGGATTGCACGGCAATCGAACACAAATCCTCCCCCGTTCCCGGACGGATCAGCCGGAATACCCTTTTTATAGGAAAAACTGGTAATCCGCACGGTCAAGTCCTTTCCGGAAGCTCCTATCTGATGCAATACGCTTGATTCCGGAAGTTTCTTTAAGATATTCTTCAACTCCGGAATCTGTACCGGAAGATCCATTCCCGAGAGCAAATACTCCAGGTTACGAAGGGCATAGGGGATGCTTTTCAGGAAATGTTCCTTTTTTTCATAAAATCCCCTGAAACCATACGCTCCCATTGCCTGCATGATTCTGATCAACACAAATCCGTCAAAATATTTCCGGAAAGTCGTTGGATCAGAAGGCGTTATTTTCTGTAGTTCATTCAGATAAAAACCGTATAATTCTTCCCGTACCGGGGGAGGAATATCCGCTTTGCCATCATACAGCAGGGAAGCCAGGTCGTATTGTAAGGCTCCTTTCCTGCCCCCCTGGTAATCGATAAAATATACCCGGTTGTTTTTTAACATGATATTCCTCGATTGAAAATCGCGGAAAAGAAAATAGGAATGGTCTGCCGTCAGCAGAAAATCACTTAACACCTGGAAGTCATCTTCAAGAGCCTGTTCATCAAAAGGTATTTGCGCCAGCTTCAGGAAATAGTATTTAAAATAGTTCAGGTCCCACATCATGGATTGTTTGTCGAAAGCCGCCCTGGGATAGCAAACCGAATAATCGATATCTCTGCCGGCCAGAACCTGAATACGGGGTAACTGAACCAGTACTTTCCTGTATTGAGCCACAATGCGGTCTGAAAAATCCCTGCCGGTACGTTCCTTACTTAAAAAATCGAATAACGTAGTATCTCCCAGATCTTCAATCAAATAATAGGTCCGGCTGTCTCCCACTGCATAAATTTGCGGTACCGGAATAGTGTTTTTCATAAAATGGCCTGAAAAAGATAAAAAAGCCTCATTCTCTTTTACATCCCCATTATAAGCACCAATAGCTGTTCGGTTTTCACTGTGTAACCGGCAATATTCACGGTAGGATCCGGATGAGGGCAAATCTTCCACATTCCGGACTTTTTCAGAGAAAGTGGATTCAAATAAGCGAATAATTTTATGGATTGCTTCGGGCTTCAATAGGTCTTTTTAAAAGTTAAACACTATTTTTATTCAGAATTTCATACAATAGTACCTGAATGGTCAAAATAAAAACCAAAAATATTCAAATTTTAAAACTTCTCAGGTATTTCCTGCGAATAAACGGAGCAATTTTCGTTACAGGTATTATCCTGGCTTTTACAACACTCCCCTATTGGGGATATCATTGGTTGGGAACGAGCAAAACGATGCGTATCAGCGAACCGGAAGCCATTGTTCTGCTGGGAGGAGGTGGTATGCCCAGTCAGTCAAACCTTATGCGAAGCTGGTATGCTGCCCTAGCAGCTGTTAATTTTCCGGAGTCTGACGTTTTTGTGGTCATGCCCGGCGACCTTACGGATTCCACAAGTACCCCCCGGAAAATGAAAAATGAGTTGATCCTTAGAGGAGTTCAACCGGATAAAATCTGTTTTGAGGGAAAAGGCACCAATACACGCTCGCAGGCTTTGAATTGCAGGAGTTTACTGAAACCAGAAAAAAGCATTCTTCTCATAACCTCGCCTGAACATATGAGACGTGCCATATTATGCTTTCAAAAGGTTGGATTTGTGCATGTGAATGGCTTCCCTGCCTTTGAAGAGGCGGCTGAAGCTGACTTCTCGTTTACCGATGACGAACTGGGAGGAAACAAAACACTGATCCCGGATGTAGGGAAAAATACATCCCTCCGTTACCAGGTGTGGAACCATCTGACATATGAAATTTTCATTATCAGAGAATTCCTGGCATTGGGGTATTACAAAATAAGAGGTTGGATATGAAAAATGATAATTTTTTGACCCATGCAATTAACAGCAATCATACCGACTCTCAATGAAGAGAAGAAGATCAGGGGGGCCCTGGAATCGGTTTCCTTTGCGGACGAAATGCTGGTAATCGACTCGCTGAGCAGGGATCGTACGGCGGATATAGCCCGTAATGCCGGTGCCAGGGTGATAGAACATCCCTTTGATAATTTTTCAGCACAAAAAAACAGGGCCATCGAACAGGCAACAAATGACTGGATATTCGTGCTGGATGCCGATGAACGCATCCCCGGGGAACTTCAGGAGGAGATAAAAATGCTCCTGAAAAAGCAACCTGAACACGATGCCTACTGGATATACCGCAGAAATTATTTTTTGGGCAAAGAAGTCTGCTTCAGCGGATGGCAACACGACAGAGTAATCCGGTTGTTTCGAAAACAAACCTGCCGGTATAACCATAAACGGGTCCATGAAGAAATTGAAACCACAGGATCCTGCGGGTTCCTGAAAAATAAACTGGACCATTACACATGTGCTGATCTTGATGAATACAAAAAAAAAATGGATCACTACGCTCAACTCCAGGCTGAGGAACTGTTTCAGAAAAATGCAACGATTACACCTTTTCATTCCCTTTTTAAACCCGCTTTCCGGTTTTTCCGGCACTATGTTTTACAGCAGGGATTTCGTGACGGCTGCACAGGATATACCATTGCACGCCTCCAGGCCTATGTAGTATTTAAACGATATGCAGAACTAAAGGTCCTGCAGAAACAAAAAGGATGAAACCCCTAAGGCAGTTATAAACACGATTCTGCTTATAAAAAAAAACGGAGATCTTTTTTTTTTAATAAAAAAGATCTACTTTAGAAGTGGCAATTTATACCTGATTGAACAACTTTGAACATGCGGCTCACTACAACGTTGCTTGGTGCATTGGTTTTGCTGGTTTCCGGATTGGGTGCTTTTGCGCAAAACGTGAATTCCGCTGAGAACAATTGCCGGATCATCATACCGGAAGTAGCCCTGGTCAGTGTCCTATCCAATAATTCAGAATCGATTGTCCTGCAACCTGCAATTCCTGACGAAGCAGGACTTGTACTTGATTTTTCCAATGCCCGGAAAAGCGATGCGTGGATTAATTATTCATCTATATTGGCAGGAAACGGGTTACAATCCAGAAGCCTGAGTGCCAAAATTAACCAGACAATACCCCCCGGGCTGCTTTTAAAAATCAGGGCATCCGGCGATGCCGGTCAGGGTGCAGGAAAACGTGGAGTGCCGGCAGGTGAAATTATTCTCTCCAATACCTATCAGCCTGTTATAACTGGAATCGGTAGCGGATATACCGGGGCCGGATTAAACAAAGGACATCTGCTTACCTATTCACTCGAGTTGGGAGAACCAGAGAATTACGGGGATCTTTTGCACCAGAAAGACCTTACATTCACCGTTATTTTTACCTTAATTGACGATATATAATTCCCCTCTCAGGAATTTCGCAGGCTGATTTCAGGATTTTCCCCATTCAACAAGATCTGATTTAACCCTACCTTTGCACAAGTTGTTTTAGGCACTGTTTTTATTCCTATGAAAAAAAATCTCAGTCTGGCATTTATTTCAGGTATTTTGTTGTTCACCATGGAAATAACAGGTACAGCCCAACCAACCAATTCCGGATCACACACCCTTTCATTAAACATACCGGAAGTCGCTTTGCTCGACCTTGAATCAAACACAAATACGTCTCTTGCTCTCAGTCCTTTTTCTCCTACCGAAGCAGGAAATGCACTGGATTTTTCTTCCGCATCCGATCATTCAATATGGCTCAATTATTCCTCGGTAACCGGAAACTCCGGATCACACAGGAAAATCAGCGCCTATGTTGAAGGAACCATTCCTGATGGTATGATGCTCAGTGTAAAAGCCTCGTCGTATTCAGGGAATGGCAACGGCAGAACCGGAATCCCAACCGGAAAAGTCCATTTATCAGAAAATACTCAGGATATCATTACCCACATTGGAAGTTGTTATACCGGCGACGGAGTGAACAACGGACACCTGCTTACCTATTCCCTTGAACCAGGAAAGAACAATACGGATTACGAAACCCTTGCCTACGAAAATTCTGCTTCATTGCATGTTATTTATACCTTAACGGACGACAATTAATTCACCGGGCTGGCCGGTCAATCCATCGTTCATTTCGCGTAAAACATTCAACAAATCATCCCTGTATATAAAAAAAGATGTAAATTAAAACAGCAGGTATTTGTAATTCATTCTGTTTTGTTTTACTTTGAGATAGCAAAAAAAAGCATCATGCAACAAAGAAAATGTATTCTGATCATTGGGATGATCCTGTTGTTTGTCTTTGCGGAAAACACAAAAGCAAACATACTGGTTATGAATGGGCTGACTCATGAACACCAGGCTGTACAGGGAGAGGTTAGAAACGGAATTATTGAATTAAAGAACGTTTCGCAGCAACCTCAATCCGTACAACTTTACCAACGGGATTACTGGTACTCCCATCAAGGTGAAAACCGGCATGACACACCGGGTACCCTGAAACGTTCCAATGCAGGGTGGATCAACATCAACCCAACATTTGTAACGCTGGCCCCGGAAGAAACAGTCACCGTGGAATATGAAATAACCATTCCGGCTGTTGACTCTCTTACAGGAACCTATTGGAGTGTTATCATGGTAGAAGGATTGCAACCCCCGGACACGGCTGCTACGGAAGGCATCAGGATAAATACGGTAATCCGGTATGCCGTACAGATCATTACCCATATTGGCAATAGTGGAACGGTCAATATAACCTTTCTGCGTTTCAATCTTTCAAAGCAGGAGAACGGTACCGAATTAGCAGTGGTACTGGAAAATATTGGTCAACGGTTGGTCAAACCGGAAGTAAGTATTGAAATTTACGATTCCAACGGCACTACCCTCGGAGTGACTACTGCAGAAAGCAGAAAACTCTACCCGGGAACATCAGCGAATTTCTTCCTTGACTTATCCCATCTTCAAACCGGTTCCTATACCGGTATTTTAATTGCGGACTGTGGAGATGATTATGTGTTTGGTTCCAACCTTACACTTGACATAAAAGATGATTAATCAACGTATTCTGGTACTGTTCTTTTTATTTATTCCGATTCTCAGTTTTCCGCAATCAGGAAGCGATGTGGCTTTGGAATTAATGTCACGGACCCATAACTTTGAACCTGGCAGGATCCATACGCTTGTCTTTAAAATAAACAACAATGCTGCAACCCGGATATCCCTGCAACCCTACCTTACGCTTCCTGCGGGACTGAAACTCATTTCTGAGCTAAAACCACTGGATCTGGCACCGGAAGGGCAGAACATCCTGATTATAACCCTGAACATTCCCTCAAACTATCAAGCGGGGAACTATACGTTCTCGGTAAGGCTGGTGAATCCTGCCAATCCTTCTGTTGTATATGCTGATTATTCATCCGGAATGACTGTTAAGGAAGATCCCGCAATAACCATTGATTTAATTTATGCGCCTGATTATGTAAAAGCGGGTGAACAGATTGAGGCTTCCTTTGTTGTCAGGAATACCGGGAATACAACAGAAGACCTGAACCTGAATGCCACAAACTGCAGCATTGAAGGTCCGCATACCATTCGTTTATCCCCGGGAAACTCTTCGGTTGTCAGGGTGGTTGCAGAGACCAATGAAAATATAACCATGGTAAGCCGTAAGACCTTTTACATCAATGCAGGAAACAATCACATGGAGGAAGTAAGACAAAGCGGCTCAGTGCGTATCATGCCGGTAAATATAGATACCCAGGATCTCTACCACAGATTCCCGGTATCAATCACAGCACGTTACCTGACAAAAGGGAAAGATGGAGAATTCTCAGGAGGCTACCAGCTAGAAGCAAAAGGTTCAGGATCCATCGACCCGGAAGGGATTCACAAGGTGGAATTTGTGGCCCGGGGCCCGAACCAGTTTGACCTTTCGTTGCTGGGCCTCTACGATGAATATACCCTGAATTATACCAACCGGTTTATGAAACTTAAAACCGGAGACAATTCCTATTCGATGACTCCCCTGACTGAATATTCCAGGTATGGAAGAGGAATTGAACAGACCTTCACATTTCTGGGCACTTCCCGGGCCGGCATGATGTACCTGACTCCCAGGTTCAATAAAAACTTTACAGCAGAATACGGAGCTTTCGTAAACCTCGACATCTATAAAAAAAACGGATTCGGTTTATATTACCTCCGGAAAAAAGTAACCTCCGGGGAGCATGAAAACTTATACAGCATTACAGCCAATTTGCAACCCCTGGAACGAACATCCCTCGAAATGGAAGCTTCCTGGGGAGAGAAAAACGGAAGTACCGACTTTGCTTACCGGATTAATGTAAATTCACAGTTCTCAGGATTCTCCCTGTCATCCTTCTACCTTCATGCAGGCAAAGATTACCCGGGTTATTACTCCAATTCCGATTTTTATTCAGGCCATCTGAATTACAATATAGCACGCTGGTTAACCATAGGATTAAATGCTCGTCAGGATTTTATGAACGCACAGGTGGATACGCTGCTTATGACGTCCCCTTTCTCAAAGTTCTATCAGGCACATGCCAATTTCAGAATGGGAAACCGGATCTACTTTAAAACCTATATCAGGAAAAACGAAAGGGAGGACCGTTCCCTGGCCAAGAAATTCCACTATCAGACGGTATCTGTGAATACATCCCTCTCACACAGGCTGGAACGTTTTGGGTATGGCCTGGAAGGCGAATACGGAAATACGGAGAATTTCCTCCTGCAAGAAGCAGAAAACCGGAAAAAAACCTACCGGTTGAGCGGCAACTTTTATTGGCAACCCAACCAGAAACATAACCTACAGGGATTTATTACCTATACGAATCTGAACACATTTATTTCCAGCCAGCAGGAAAACAACTTTATCTTTGGACTAACAGCCTCCGGTAACCTGGCACGAAATCTTCGGGCGAACCTTCAACTGCAAAATGCCTATTCCATTGAAGAATATTACAGAAACCGGAACCTGGTTCAACTTATTATTGATTACAATTTCTTAAAACGCCATCGTTTATCATTGAACAGCTTCTATACAATCTTTCAGAATGAAGTATCCGGGCCTGATTATTCAATCTCATTAAACTATTCCCTGACTCTGGGGATTCCTTTAAAAAAGATTGCAGAAGCCGGATCCGTCACAGGAAAGATCGAAAATGCCGGGGTTGAAACAATCAGCGATATTGTATTATCTGTCGGTGGACAATCCGCAATAACCGATGAATCCGGAAATTTTTCTTTCAAGAACCTGAAACCAGGTTCCTATAATTTGTTAATCGACCGTTCCACACTAAATATGGAGGATATTCCGGATATCCTTACTCCCATAACCATTGCTGTTGAGGGGAATAAGGAAACGATAGTCACCTTTGGAATGACTAAAGCAGCCAAAGTGAGGGGATTAATAAAATTTGAAGCGGATGACACGAAAACATCGGCCGATGAAACCATGCTGCCATTCGGGCAACTTGTTATGGAATTAACCCGGGAGGAGGAATCCATCCGGATTATTTCGGATCAAAACGGAACCTTCCGGTTTCCGAATGTCAGGCCGGGAAAATGGGTTTTGAAGGTATACAGCTCCGGATTGGACAAACAATATGTGCTGAAGAAAGATCATTTTGATTTCTCCTTATCCCCGGGGGAAGTCAAAGAAATAACTATCGCTGTGCAAAAAAAGAAGCGAAATATCATTTTTATAAATAATAATATTAACTTGTCTTCTGATGGCAACAAATAAATTGCAATCCTATGAAACGAACCCCGATCCCGACGACTATCAGTACGGGCCAGGTTCCATGAGTTACCATAAATAATAAACAATTTAAACGAATGAAATTACGAAACAAAACCATACGCATAACGACGGCCATGATGATTGCATGTTTTCTGTTTTTCATAAAAAGCTATGCTCAGGATGATGAAGATGGCTGTTCCCTGTCGTTTTCCATCCCTGAAATGGCCCTGATTGATATTGAACCACCCGGGTTATCCCATCTATATCTGACGCTGGAAGCTGGTTCAGAATCGGGACAACCCATAAAAGCGAAAGGTCCTATCAATGACAATTTATGGATCAATTATACTTCCTGTATGGCTTCCGGAGCTGGCAGCAGGTCGGTAAGTGTCCAGATAGCAAGCGGAACCATCCCCGACGGAGTACAGCTTATTTTGTCCCCATCCGGATTCTCGGGCAGTGGTCAGGGAACACACGGAAGTCCAGTTGGAGAAATCAATCTGTCACAAACTCCACAAACATTGATCTCAGGAATTGGCCGCTGTTTTACCGGGGACGGTCAAAATAACGGACACAAGCTGAACTATTCTCTGCGGATCTCTGATTATGAATCATTAAATTTTGATGGTTCATCCAATATTCAAATTGCATTTACATTAACTGATAATTAAACCTATGCGTTGGACAGTATCTATCATTTTAACGATCATGCTTCTTCCTGTAACCGGTCTGGGACAAGTTCAGCTTAGGGTTATGGGTGATCCTTTATTTCCGGGTTCAACGTTCGATCTGACAGAAGCAGGAATGGATTATACGCATGCCGTTACCAGTACCTCAGGCCCTATGATAACCATTAGCCATAAACATGGACGGAAAAAGAATTTCGGGGAATTTGAATGGCGCCTGGCTGTGCACAAATCGGATGTCTACTGGAACAATGAACTAAAGGTGGATATCAGAAGATCAGGAGACGGAGAACCCGGGTCACGGTTTAACAACTGGATTGCCGGAGGTACAAATTTCCAGACCCTCACCGCTATGCCTATCACCTTCTTTGAAGGAGGGGCTGTGAGAAACAACGTGCCTGTCGAATTCCGCATTAATAATATCTCAGTACTGATACCTGCCGATGAATATGAGACCACGATTTATTTTACAGTTTACGAGAACTGAAAAATACGTTGCTTCCCTTGCAAAAACGTTGCGTCCTTTGCGGTTAAATTGATTTTTCAAACAGCTTCGTCAGCGGCATAATTGACAGAGGGATGAATAAAATATCCCCCTGTTGCGATCTTTTTATCTTATCAGGGCTGAACAGATTCGTTGGTTACCTTTCAGAAGCAATATCCAAACCTGCCCTGAATGCTTCGATATTTAATGCAACAATCTGAACCCCTTTTTTTTCAAAAATTTTTCTGATGTTCTGTTCAATAAGGCTTTTTTCTATCTTGAGAAAGGGAGTCGCAGCGCCAAGCATCACCATGTTCGAAGCTTTCGGATTCCCCAGTTTTTTTGCGATCTTTTCAGCATCCAGGGCAACAAAGGAAGATACTTTTTTTAATTCGTTGAATATCTTTTCCTCCTCAGGATAATCAGGAATATTCTTAACCGGAACCGTGTTGGTGACCACACAACCTTTTTCGGATAAAAAATTCAGGTAACGGAGTGATTCCATTGGTTCAACCGAAAGAATAACATCCGCACTTCCTTCAGGGATCAGATCCGATGCAATAGGGTAATCAGCAATTCTGAGGTGCGATATAACAGCACCGCCACGCTGGCTCATTCCGTGGGTTTCTGCCTGTTTCAGGTAAAGGCCTTCATTAACGGCTGCAAATCCGATAACCGAGGCTATTGAAAGGATTCCCTGTCCTCCTACTCCGGCTAAAAGTATATCGATCTTCATTGATTTAAAATTTTTCATTATTTATGGTGACTCATGCAATACCCCTTCCTTATTTGAGCTGGCTGAAAATTCATTGGATCTATTAACCGTCCTGTTCGCAAAGAATGCGCTAAGTCCGCAGAGAAGTTACCATCAACAGGAAAATGCTTTGCTTCCCTTGCGAAAACGTTGCGTCCTATGCAGTTAAATTAATTCTTCAAACAACTCCGTCAGCCGCATAATCGACAGAGGGGTAATTCACTTCTACGACATTCCCGCTTCCGGATCTTTTTCTCTCCTTTTCTTTTTTTTCTCATGCAACAATTTTTGAATGCATTTCCTGCGGGCAATAATAACAGAAACCCCTGTGTATTCCATTTCTTTCCTGATCTTCCGGACCATTTCCGCGTGATTCTTTTTCAAGGGGATAACTACCTGTATATGTTCTTTTTCGACCCCCAGGGCTGCGCATAGTTGTTCCAGTCTGCCGGTAGCCGAAGAATCCTGTCCACCGGTCATAGCAACCGCTTCATTATCAAGAACAATAATATTAACGTTTGATTTTTCCAAAACAGCATCCAACAATCCGGTCATTCCTGAGTGGGTAAATGTTGAATCACCGATCACAGAAAATACCGGGAACAAACCGGCATCAGCAGCTCCTTTTCCCATGGTTACAGAAGCCCCCATATCCACACAGGTATTCCCCATGTTGTAAGGAGGAAGAGCTCCCAGTGTATAACAACCGATATCCGAAAAAACGTGCCCGTCTCCCCATGGCTCCAGCACCTCTTTCAATGCCACGAACAAGTCCTGGTGCCCACACCCCGGGCACAATACCGGCGGACGGTTTTTCACCACTTCGGGGACAGCATACGGAACTTTCTTCTTTCTGCCAAGGGCATGCAACACAATATCGGGGTTCAATTCTCCGGTCCTGGGGATTGTCCCGTCTAAACGGCCCAGAATCCGTTTCCCTTTTCCGAAAATATTCTTTACCATCTCCTCAACCAGCGGATAGCCCTCTTCCAGCACCAGAATTTCGTCGCAGGAATTTTCCATCTTTTTTATCTTTTCGAGAGGAACCGGATAGAAAGAAATTTTTAAAACCGGGTACAAGCATTTAGCCCCAAGAAAATTCTCCATCAAATAATTAAATCCAATTCCGCAGCAAATAATCCCAAGGCTTTTATCTGAACCATCGGTATACGAATTGAATGCAGACTCTTCGGACCATTCAGCCAGCCGGTCCTGCTTTTCCAGCAGGGCTTTGTAGGATTTCCGGGCGTAAGCCGGCAGGAGCATAAATTGCAACCGGTTCTCCGGCAACCGGAAGGCATTTTCAGGTTTCTTTTTCTTTCTGGTTATGCCTGCCCTGGAATGGGCCAGACGGGTAGTTATGCGCACCATCACCGGTAACGTAATCGCTTCTGAAAGCTCAAATCCCTGGTATACCATATCATATGCTTCCTGTTGACTGGAAGGTTCCAGCACCAATATCTGTGCAAACTTACCGTAATATCGCGAATCCTGTTCATTTTGTGACGAATGCATCGACATATCATCTGCAACTACTATCACCAATCCTCCGTGAACACCGGTGATCGCTGAATTCATAAACGGATCAGCTGCAACATTCAGGCCTACATGTTTCATACACACCAGGGAACGCTTCCCTCCGTAAGACATCCCCAACGCTGCTTCATAAGCAGTCTTTTCGTTGGCAGACCACTTCCGGTGAATTTGGTTCTCAACAGCTGTTTTGTTTGCCTGTATATATTCGGTTATCTCTGTGGAAGGAGTACCGGGATAGGCATAAACGCCTGATATACCTCCATCAATGGCACCCTGTCCGATTGCTTCAACTCCCAGGTATAGATTTTTTTGCATAAAACGTTATTTTTCATGTAAAAATAAAAACTCCCGACTATCAAAACAATGCGGTCTGTCAGCTATAAAGGGTTAGTACCATTTTACGACTTCCTCCGTACTTTCTGAACTCACAAAAATAGATCCCCTGCCAGGTTCCGAGGTTTAACCGGTGGTTTGTCACCGGGATATTCACTGACTGCCCGATAACGGAGGCCTTCAGATGGGCCGGCATATCGTCAGCACCTTCAAGCGTATGCAAATAACCCGGATCATTCTCAGGAATCATTTTATTCATAAAATATTCAAAATCTCTCCGCACCGTAGGATCTGCATTCTCATTGAGGGCAATGCCTGCTGAAGTATGTTTCACAAACAGATTCAACAGACCCTTCTCAGGCAGTTCCTGCAGATTCTCTTCTACCAACCGGGTAATGAGATGGTACCCGCAACCAAAGGAAGGCAAGGTTATCTCTTTCTGGTATAGCATGGAATAAACGTTTACATTATACAGAAATACGTGATGCAAAGAAACGAACCCCGATAGGTGGGAATGCGTTACATGAATCACCGTAATCGGGTATAAATTTAGCCGGATGAAAGGTAACATTTTGATTTCAGACAGGAACCCTTCTTCTGATAACTTTCTGTAAAAAAAATATCAAAAAAACGGCAATCCCAACTACGAATTAACTATCTTTGCAGCCGGGTTCTGGTTCATCACTGTGATATCTTTTGCAGAGATTAAAAGGGAATCCGGTTAAAAACCGGAGCTATACCCGTAGCTGTAAGCTCTATTGTAACTATTTTTTCCTTCATGCCACTTTCCCAAAGCATCAAGGGATGGGAAGGCCTCAAAAACGGAGCAAGCCAGAAGACCTGCCAGAATCTGAATTTTCGTAGCTTTCGGGATAAAAGCGAAGATTAGGACACATCAGATCAATCTGGTTCTATATTCACTAATACCGATAGGTGCGAATGATACCAATGATCATTTGTAGCTATGTATCAAAAACGGATCGTATTTTTGGCTTTAACTTTATGGCTTTCTTTACAGAGTCTGGCTCATGTAAGCCTGAAAGATACTGTAATCCGACTGGACGATATTGAGATTAAAACCTCCCGGCTGAATAATTTCGGGCTTGGCATTGCTGTGGACCGTGTGGACAGCCGTTTGCTCCGCATGAACAGCACCCTTTCCTTATCGGGATTGTTCTTCTCGCATTCAGGGATCTCTATGAAACAATATGGCCCGGGTGGATTGTCAACCCTGTCCATCAGGGGCGGAAACGCTGCCCACACAGCGGTTCTCTGGAACGGCATCAATATTCAAAGCCCCATGAACGGGATGTCCAACCTTTCGGTATTCCCTTCTTTTCTTATTGACAACATATCGGTCCAAAGAGGGGGGTCGGGTTCGCTCTATGGAAGCGGGGCTGTTGGAGGTGTCATCCATATTTCCGACATAGGAAGATTTCATCAGCAGAACAACGTTACATGCATGGCCGGTTACGGAAGTTTTAATAAACAGGATTACATTTTTTCTGCGAAAACAGGAGACAACACCTACGCTTTCACGATGAAATTCTATATACAGTCGACAGACAACGACTTTGCATACAGGAATACTACCCGGATTGGGAATCCCATGGAAAAGCAAACCAATGCAGGAATGCGAAGCTATGGATTCATACCCGGCCTTCAGGTACGAACGTCAAAAAAATCGATTTTAAGCATCAGCACGTTGTATCAAAAGTTCAGCAAAGATATCCAGACAATGATGACCAACATCCTCCCAAACCAGGACAACCAGGCAGATGTGAACCTCATCCTAACGGCAAACTGGAAATATGTAGACTCAAAATACACCTTTCTTGTAAAAAGCGGTGTGGTCAGAAACAGAATTGTTTTAACAGATAAAAGCCTGCCAAACCCGGAAGATGAACCTATCGCTGACAATACCGGAAACTCCATGATCAATGAAGTGGAAAGCCGATTTGTTATTCAGGAGGGACACATACTGAATATCGGACTCAATTTCACACACGAATCAGGAGAATCAATGGGCTACCTTAATAAGGCTATCCGCGACAGGATGGCAATTTTCTCCTCATGGAAAATATTGAATATTATTTCCGGGCTGGAGACCGTTCTCAGTTTCCGGCAAGAGTATGAAAAACATAGCAACCACCCGGTGACATACTCTTTGGGAACGGATTATCACCTGACCGATCACATCCTGATCAAAGGGAATATCTCGAAGAACTACAGAATCCCTTCTTTTAATGATTTGTACTGGAAACCCGATACCTATGCACGGGGCAATCCATCTCTCAATCCGGAATCCGGATATTCAGCTGAAATAGGATCCGTTCAGGTGTTGGAAACAGAAACCGGGGAGATGGAATTTTCCCAGACCCTGTATAAAAATACCATGAATGACCTGATCCTCTGGCTTCCCGACAACAAAGGAATCTGGTACCCGGAGAACAAAGAAAAAGCTGAAACCAGCGGGCTGGAATTAAAAGGAAAAGGAGAATGGCAATTCAAAAAAGTTAAATTTGATGTGACTGCTTTCTATACCCTGATTCATTCAACCCTTACGAGTTCAGACGCGTACAACAACAAACCTGTGATTTATGTTCCCAGACACAAAGCAATGGCTTCCGTTGCCTGTCACTATAAGGACCTGTCCGTAGATTTTACCTTTAACCATAACAGCAAACGGTATTACGACCATTCACATACCCTCCCGGAATACAGCATAGGAGACCTGACGGTTCAATACAAGTTTCCAGTAAAAGGGAACCGGCTCAATGCTTCCTTCCGGATAGGTAACCTATGGAACACGGAATACCAAACCATCGCATGGTACGCGATGCCATTGCGTAGTTACCAGCTGGCATTGAAAATACAAATCAACACAAAATACCCATAATTTAATTTCAACGGACTGGTAAAGATTCTGTTACCCTAAATTACGAATTACAATGAAACATCTATTCTTCTTTGCAGCAACCCTCCTGTTCCTAACGGTGTTTTTATCCTGTGACAATACAGATGGGAATGAAGATCCGCCAGGGAAATACGAGCACGGAGGATTTGTGGTTAATGAAGGCACCTTTGGAAGTGGCAATGCTTCGGTTAGTTTTATAGATTTTGATAACGACACCATCCATAATGAAATCTTTTATGCTGAGAATCAACGTCCGGTAGGAGATGTACTTCAGTCCGTTTATATTCACAATGACATCGCCTACCTGGTGGTCAATGAGTCGGATAAAGTTGAGGTAGCTTCTGTTTCAGATTTCCGGGAAGAAACTACGGTAACAGGACTGGATGGTCCGCGATACATGACGGCTTCAGGAGACAAAGGATACATTTCCCAGTGGGGAGAAGGGGGTTCAGTTGCCGTAGTTGATCTTGCCACCCATCAGGTGATAAAAACCATCCCTGCAGGGACCGGTCCTGAAGGCATTCTAACCATAGGCCACACGGTATGGGTTGCCAACGGTGGAGGATGGACTGTGGATTCCACCCTGATGATCATTGATACAGCAACCGATGAAGTGATCGATACCCTTTCAGTAGGATACAATCCAAAAGAAATGGTAACAGACAGCCGGGGGGATGTATGGGTATTATGTTACGGACACATTGTGTACAATGCAGATTGGTCGGTAGCTGCTGAATTTGGATCCAAACTGGTAAAAATCTCAGCGGAAGACCTGTTGCCTGTACAAGAAATACCCATCGGAAAATCACTGCATCCGCAACATCTTGACATCGACAAACCGCAGCATACCTTGTATGTGGGCGGAGGTTTTGGATTTAACGGAATTTATAAAATACACACCAGCGTAACGTCCTTTCCTGCATCTCCCATAGTAAACGGATTCTTCTACGGATTTAATGTCCATACAGCCAATCGTGAAATTTTTGCCTGTGAAGCACCCGATTTTACCAAACCGGGAAAGATCCATGTTTTCTCAGAGGACGGGATAAAAATTACAGAATACACCGCAGGAATCGGCCCCAATGCCGTTGTTTTTACATTTTAAGGATAGTACGTAAGGTTGAGGTTGAGGTTGAGGTTGAGGTTGAGGTTGAGGTTGAGGTTAAGGTTGAGGTTGAGGCTGAGGTTGAGGCTGAGGTTCCATTTCTTCTTTTATGAGATCTGGTGTCGGAAGGGTGAAAAAAAACAGACTTCCTTCACCCCTGATGCCTTTGCTTTCGACTCCTACATCCCCGTTCAGTATGTCTATGATCCGTTTAACAATCGATAATCCCAGTCCATATCCTTTTTCATGGTGGTTGTCTAACCGGGTAAACTGATTATACAAAAGAGGCTGATCTTCCGGTTTGATACCATCTCCGTTGTCTTTTATCCGGAACCGTATTTTCCCATTTGGGAGGACATCATACCCCACCTCAATCTCAGGAGGATTCCCCCCATATTTAATTCCATTGCTGAGGTAATTGTACCATACCTCCTCGATCCAGGCTGCATACCCCACACTTTCAGGCCAGGTTTCAGGATATTTCACACGAACATGCCGGGTTTTAATCATATATTCCAAACGATGAAGGACATCAGAAAAGATCGATTGCATATCCAGTAGGGAAGTTTGTATATTTTTTTTCCGAACGCTGGCAAGAAGAAGCAATTCATCGATGATATGAATCGACCGGTCTGCCGAAATCTGTATCATTCCAATTAACTCTTCCAATAGCTTCATATCCTTCTTCTCAAGGCCTTCCGTAAACAAATCAATAGAGCTTATCATTGTACTCAACGGGTTTTTTAAATCGTGTGCAACGGTATGGGAAAATGCATCCAGGTCTTCGATCAGTTTTTCTTTCTTTTCAATCTCCTTCACTAAATTTTTGTTTGATCTCAGAAGCGATGCCTGTACTTTTTTTAATTCGGTAATATCACGAAAAATCAGCAAGTGACCGGAATTAATCTTGTATTGATTTGTAACCGGAGTAATGATCACGTCATAAACGGTTTTGGTCTGTCCCGGCATGGTAACCTCCATCCTTTTTTCTTTATAGGGATCCAAGGAATCGGACAGTTCCGGAAAATTCCTGAAACCAGCATGAAAAGTATTGTTCGTGAAGGAGCCTTCGAAATTTCCGATAAGCTTCTCAGCTGCTTTGTTATAGTCTTTAATGATTCCCTGGGAATCAACCACCACGATGCAATCGTTTATGATATCGATTAATTTATTACGGGCCACAGGTACCAGCCTGAACATTCGGAATTGCCTTATCCCATAAGCTACGACAAGCCCGTTTAAAACCACTGCAAGAGGAGTCCAGTCAAAACCAGGATAGGGATTGATCTTTGTTACATACATCCAATTGCCCAAAACAGGCATGGCAGTGGCAATGACCAGGGTGATAATTTGCGATTTGTAATACGAAGGAAATTTCCCTACGGAACTGACAAGGCTATAAAGCCCTCCGAAAATGAGGATCTCAGCAAAAACATAAAAGCCCCAAAAAACAGGTCCATGAAAATAATGCGCTATATTCTTTTCAGCATCCATTGTTACATCGGTCCAGACCAGATGATGATATTCATTTGTAAATACAAGAAACAACATAAGTACCGGTATGACTGATAACAAAACAATATTTCGTTTGTTAATCAGATTGCTTTTCTGACTGAATCCTGTAGTAAAAAGAAAATACAGAAGCGGAAGAAATGCAATTCCCAGGTAAGAGATTTGTGACCAGAGGATTTTTTTCTTCAGAATATGGGTTCCAAATTCAAAAGCATAGGAAACAGCCCAGATTGCTACCACTAATTCAAGAAGTATCAGATATTTAAACCCTGGAGTATGTTTGTATTTCCAGAGAAATGATGCAGTAATCAGACCCCCAACAGCAATGAAAAATTGTATATAACTATTGATCTCAAAATGGTACGACATAAATCAAAGATACAATAAAATTATTATGCACAATGCATCATTCAGTAACACATGACCTTTACAAGCCTGCTCACTTTTTTAAAAATAAATGGGGAATGGTGAAATAGGGGAAAAGGGATTAGGTTGTCAGTTGACAGGTTGACGGTTGTTGTTACTACTGAGCCAGAACCATGACAACAACGACAATGCGAAGCGGACAACCACGAAAACTCAATCCCATCTACATTGATCCCGCTGAACGCAGTGAAGCGGGACTGATCCATTGATCCATATTGATCCATACTGATCCCGCTGAACGCAGTGAAGCGTAACTGATCCCATTAATCCATTGATCCATATTGATCCCGCTGAACGCAGTGAAGCGGGACTGATCCTATTGATCTTTTGAATCACCTTTTTGAAAATACATTCTTTTCGTAATCCTGTATTTCCTGAATATAGTGTTCTGCAGGAGGCACCTCATGTTGTTCACAATAGTGGTTCCATACATCCCCAAAGGGCATGGTCTTCAACTCTTCCAGCAATGCAAGCCGTTCAAACAGTTTTCCTTCTTCTTCGAGTTTTCTCAATATTTCCACAGGTTCAAGCAAGGCGTATAAAAGGCTTTTCTGTACGGATCGGGTTCCGATCACATAGGCACCAATGCGGTTAATGCTGGCATCAAAAAAATCAAGGGCAATGGCCGATTTTCCCAAAATTTCTGAACGTACCAGTTCCAGGGTCAACTCCCGGACCGGATCATTCAGTGTTACCACATGGTCGCTGTCCCACCTTATCCCCCGGCTGAAATGAAACAGCAGGTCCGGGATATAGGAGCTTACAGCCGACACTTTATCGGCTACCGATTCGGTAGGATGAAAATGTCCCATATCCAGACAAAGCATCTTTTTTCGTGTAATCGCATATCCCAGATAAAATTCAAACGATCCGGTTACAAAACATTCACTTCCGATGCCAAAAAGTTTGCTTTCCAGGGAATCAGCCATATTTTTCGGATCATAGGTCTTTTCAAACAAGGTGTCGAGTGATTGAATCAGCCACTCGCGATGTTTTTTACGGCTAACGGTTTCGTCTTTTGATCCATCAGGGATCCAGATATTATGAATACAACGCGATCCGAGTTGTTTCCCCATGAAATCAGAAATCTCCCTGCATCGCCGGGAATGTTCAATCCAGAATTCACGGATAGCCTTATCGGGATGCGACAGGGTGAAACCGTCATCGGCTTTGGGATGACCGAAAAATGTGGAGTTAAAATCGAGTCCCAGCTGGTTTTGTCTTGCCCAATCAATCCACGAAGTAAAATGCCCGGGTCCGATCTCATCCCGATCAACGGCCTGGTTCCCGAAATCCCCGTAAGTAGCATGAAGGTTAACCCGCAATTTGCCCGGCAAAAGGCTAACCACTTTTTCCAGGTCCTTGCGGAGTTCATCCAGGGAAGATGCTTTCCCGGGGAAATTTCCCGTAACAGCCAGTCCTCCCCCCACATCTCCCTCCTTTTTTTCAAATCCTGTAATATCATCCGCCTGCCAACAGTGCAGTGAAACAGGGATTTCTGCCAATTTTTTCAGCACTTCATCTGTATCGACATCAAACGCTGCATACTTATCTCTTGCAATTTTATATTCCTTTTCCATGTCAGGTATGTATTAATGTTTCAAACTTTTCATAGGCTGAGTCCCAGTCCAGCTCCTGCCTGGGTTGGTATTCGCCAACGTTACATGAGTTCCGGACTATTTCCCTGACCTCCTTTAAGGAAGCAACCAGACCCAGCCCTTTGGCCTGGTACAAAATATTTCCTATAGAAGTAGCTTCTTCAGGCCCTGCAAAAACCGGCATCATTGTAGCATCCGCTGTCAGCTGATTCATCTCCCGGTTATGAGCTCCGCCTCCAATAATGTGTATACATTCCATCCTTTTCCCGGTAACCTTTTCAATCTGTGTCAGGGTATATTTATACTTTAAGACCAGGCTGTCGTAAATACACCGTGCTATCTGCCCCTTTGATTCCGGAACAGGCTGGCCTGTCTTTTTACAAAACGCCTTAACCGCTTCAGGCATATTTCCGGGATTCAGGAAAGAGGGGTCATCGGGATCAATAAGGAACTGAAAGGGTTTGACGGACTTACTCATGTTCACAATCTCCTGCCATTCGAGGCTCTTTTCCTGGTCCCACATCCGTTTACATTCCTGAATCAGCCACATACCCATAATATTTTTCAGAAACCGGGTGGTTCCCTCCACACCACCTTCATTTGTAAAATTCAATGCCTGCGATTGGTCATTCACCACAGGCCTGGGACTTTCGATCCCCATGATAGACCAGGTCCCTGAACTGATATAGACCCAATCCTTTTCCGTAGCCGGCACCGAAGCCACTGCAGAAGCGGTATCATGAGAAGCAACTGCCACCACAGGAATGGATTTGCTGTTTACCTCCCGGCAGATATCTTCTGTTATCTCCCCGAGGATGTTCCCTGGCCTGATTAACTCAGCAACAAGGCTCTGGGGAATACCTGCAGCCCTGAATAATTTAGGCTCCCATTCCACTTTGCCCGGGATAAGCAACTGCGAGGTACTGGCTATGGTATATTCATTTTTCCTAACTCCTGTAAACAGATAGTTGAGTGCATCGGGCGTAAACAATAAGGTTTCCGCAATTTTCATCTGAGAAAGTTTATCCCTGTAGGAAGCAAACAACTGAAACAACGTATTAAACTGCAGAAACTGAAGACCGGATAACTGATACACTTTTTTTGCCGGAAGAAGCTTAAAAAACTGATGCATCGAGTGATCCGTACGGTGATCACGATACGCATACGGAAGTCCGATGATCTGACCTTCGCGGTTCAGCAGGGCATAATCTACCCCCCATGTGTCAATACCAATGGAATCGGGTTGAATACCATATTCATGAATGCATCTTTTCAGTCCGGTTTTTAATTCACTGAACAGGCTGTATATATTCCAGTAAAAGCTGCCGTGGATCTGCAGCATCTGATTTTTAAAACGGTGTACTTCTTTCAGTTCCAGCTTTCCGTTCTCCAGTATTCCCAACATGGCACGCCCGCTGGATGCCCCAAGATCAAAAGCAAGAAAATAATATTTATTCATAAACAGGTATTCACTGATTTACCCCGAAGTTACAAAGTTATTCGTTGAAAAACACAAATCATCCTGCCGTTTCCTGTTAAAAAGGATCCATATCCTTTGCCCCGCTTTTAGCGGTTCAGGCAGTTGGTTCTAGCCAACGGAGAAAAACAAAACTATCAGTAAAATAAAAGGAATCTTCGTACTCATGTTACTATGTAATGGTTCGTAAATTCATAAAGAATTTCTCTGTATGAACTCAAACGGGCTTTTTATTCTCCTGAAATTCCGGGACAGGATCATTTCAGCAGCAAGCCGTCCGATCTCATCATGGTTGGTTGATATTGTGGTAATGCCATCTTCAAGTATTTCCTTTACAGGATTTTCATTATACGCTACCACGCCGATCTCTTTTCCGGTATTCCATCCAAACCTGCGAAGGATTTTAATAAATTCATAGAGGTCATCATCGGAAATAATAACATAGGCTTCATTTTTCCTCACTTCCTTTTCTATAGGCCTGTCAATAACCGAATGCGCAAGATTGTTGATCTGGCAAAAAATCCGGAAACCTCTTTTGATATACTTCGGGTAATAATCTCCCTCAGGAAAAATAAGATTGATCTGTTTATACTTCCTGATCAGTTCAAGCCCACAGGTTAAGGCAGTCTGGATATCCTTTTCATATTCCTGGTATACAATCGGATATTTTTTCAATGCTTCGGTATACCGGTCAACAATTAACACTTTTTCTTCCGGAATTTTTCGGATCACTCTGCTCACATCTTCCGTCTCCTTTTTAAAATGGGGCAGGATGACATAATAATCATAATGGGTCAGATTGTTATCGATAATCTCTTCAAATTCCTGTATATCATAGTTATAGATAAATACATCCAGGCAGGCTTTGTTCCCCAGTTTTTCTTTAAAAGAATAGTAAATGCTCCGTTTATAGTTGCTCAGCTTATTAAAGATCAGGGCAACTTTCAGTTTTTTATGGACATTGGTATGGTTTACGTAGTACCCTTTTCCTCTGACCGATAACAGAACTCCCTTATTTTTTAAACAGACATAGGCTTTTTCAACGGTATCCCTCGATAAAAGCAACTCTTCGCTGGTTTCATTGATGGAAGGAATGCGTTGTCCCTGCTTAAAGATCCCTGTTTCAATATCAGAAATAATCAGGTTTACCACCTGTTTGTATTTGGGAATTTCTGATGCAGGGTCGATCCGCTGGTACTGAAACATGGTGTTGTTATTTGAGGCTAAAGTAACAAAAAATGTTGTCGTTCAGCAATCAGATATACCGTCCGGTGTTCAGCGCCTTGTGTTGCTTCTCAGGGCATAGGGTTTGCGATGATCCTATTCTCCGGCTTACTGTAACAGATCCCTGGCTGTCTGAAAGGCATTCTCCGTAGGTTTATTGCCGCCTACCATTTTAGCCAGTTCTTCAATCCGTTCAGCCGGATCCAGTTTTTTTATCGAGGTAAAGGTTCCGTATTCATTATCGTATTTAAACACCTTGTAATGATGTTCTCCCTTCCCTGCGATCTGCGGAAGATGGGTAATATGGATAACCTGTACGGACCGGGAGAAATCTCTCAGAATATCGCCCATTTTCAACGCTATTTCCCCGGATACTCCGGCATCAATTTCGTCAAAAATGATCGTAGGCAATACTTTTTTTTGTGTTATGAGTGATTTGACAGCCAGCATGAGGCGGGAAGTTTCCCCTCCGGAAGCGATTCTGGCAATTTCAGCAGGTTCTGTATCCTTGTTGGCACTGAAGAGAAAACCGATCGAATCAAGGCCGTTTATTCCAGGATGGCTGAGCTTTTCATGAATCACCCGGAACCTGGCTTTAGGCATTCCCAAAAGGCGGAGTACCCCGACAACCTTCTTTTCAATAGTTGAAAATGTCTGTTTCCTTTTTTCACTGATCTGTTCAGCTTTCTCTGCAAGTTCCTTAAAAAGAATTTTCAGTTCCTTTTCCTGCTTAGCGATCTGCATATCATAATCCACAATTCCCGCGATTCGTTTTTCAAACTGATCTTTCAGCGAAAGCAACTCACCGACTGTCTGAACGCGATGTTTATGCTGAAGGGAGTATATCAAATCCAGTCGCTGATCCAGGAATTCCAGACGGGACGGATCCAATTCAAGGCTTTCGGAATGGGTTGACAACTCCTCCAAAATATCTTTCAGTTCAATATACACACTTTCAAGCCTTTCCTGCAACCCGGAGGCATCTTTGTAATAACTGCTGATCTTTCTCAGTTCGTTGGATCCTTCCTTTATCATAGGCAGAGCCGAAACCTGCTCATTTTCAAGCAGTTCCATCACTTTAAGAAGGATGCTTTTTATCTCTTCAGCATGGGCAAGTTTTTCCCGTTCCTCTTCCAGTTTCTCCTGGTCATTTTCCGATAATTCTGCTTTCTCAAGCTGGTTAAACTGAAACTCATAATAATCCAGGTCTGATTTTTCCTTTTCAGCTTTTGCTTTTAATTCTTCCAGAAAATGGGTTTTCTTCAGGTATTCCGTATAAGCTTGCTGGTATTCAGAAAGGATTTTTCCATTGCCGGCAACCACATCCACCAGCTCAAGCTGGAACTGTTTGCTGGTCAGTTCGAGGTTTTGAAGCTGTGAATGAATATCAATCAGGTGGGTACCGATCTCGGCCATTTGCCTGACGTTCACAGGAGTATCATTGATGAACGCCCGGGATTTCCCCGATGGGGTTATTTCTCTCCTGAAGATCGATTTGTCATCATAGTCCAGGCTAAATTTTTCAAAAAATGGTTTCAGTCTGGAGGCTTCTATTTCAAAGATCCCTTCCACCACACATTTTTTTGTGTTGTCACGCAACGTATTGGTATCTGCCCTGTTTCCCAGAATCAGGGATAAAGCTCCCAGAATAATGGATTTACCAGCTCCTGTTTCGCCGGTAACAATATTAAAACCCCGGTTAAAATTAATAACCAGTTCATCGATCAATGCATAATTCTTAATGGTCAGTCGGGTCAGCATTGTATGTCTATTAGAGATCCTCTGATTCTTTGATCCTCTCATATAAAGAACCGTTTGAGGGATCTACTTCATTCAGGATGGTTAAAACACGGTTTCGTTCGTCGGGGTAGGATTGGGAAAAGATATTTACAATTTCGTCTTTTTTGGCATCAAAGAACACCTGAAGAATATACACCGACGGACGTCTTCTGAATACTTTCTGAATCAGGCGCAGGGATTCGGCAATAGCCGCCCTCCCCTCTTCAGGCTTATCAGCCATTAGGTCCAGGCCTAGTCTGTGGTACTCATAGGTACACGTCCGGAAATCAGAATACGATTTATTTAACAGGTTTTCCACAAACCAATACCGGTTGCGTTCGCTTTCAAACGATTTCCATCCCTCTTCCCTGGCATTTTGTGCATTGTTGACAATCAGCTGGGCCTTTTCAAAATAGGGAGTTCCCCCATCAGGTGAGAAAGAATCATAATCCATCCCCAGAATGATATAGGCATAAAAAGCCAGAATATTGGTCAGGTTATCCTTGTTGTTGGTTTCGTTAAATTCAAGAGGCTGGAACTCCACATACTGGCAATGAAAATCATTGTCTTTAATATTGAGCAATACCGATTCATAGGTTGAATTAAAAACCGGCCGTTTAGCCTGCACCTGGATGGTTCCTTTAAACTCATCGGAGGAAACCTGCTTGTCAAGGCGTATAAAAATATTGCACTCAATGCGTTCATCCATAGTATACTTATGGTTGGTCCATTGCCGGCTGTTCATGAATTCCGTTATATCGACCTGCATGGTACTGAAAAGGTTCCGGTTTGCCCCCCGGATTTTTGTGGAATTAACACTTACACGGCATCGCAATTCCTGGCTGTTGGCATAGAGTACAGCTCCTGCAAGAAAAATTAGCACTAAGAAAAATCTCCTCATAGCCTGAATCTTCATAGGATAAAAATACAAAAATTAATCCAGCCCGGCACCGGGGTTAAAAATCATCTCTCCCATTTTTTCAACAATATCACGGGCGACTTCCTCTTTACTTTTTAACTCAAAATCCTTCAGATTATTGTTTTTATCAATGAGTGTCACTTTGTTGGTATCCACATTAAAACCTCCTCCCGGTGTATTGAGTGAATTCAGAACAATCATGTCGAGGTTTTTATCCCTGCATTTTCTTTTTGCCTGGGTTACTTCATTGTGTGTTTCCAGGGCAAAACCAACCAGGATTTGTGATTTTTTCTTCAGGGCTCCCAGGCGGGCAGCAATATCTTTCGTTGATTTCAGGGGTAACTCCAGGGTTGGGCTTTCTCTTTTTATTTTTTGTTTTTTTGTTTTTTGAGGAGTATAATCAGCCACAGCTGCAGCCATCACCGCCCCGTCGCATTCCGGGAAAAGGCGTACTGAAGCCCTATACATCTCGCTTGCCGATTCAACCTTTATCACCTCAATATTTTCCTGATCAATCATCAGGTGAACCGGTCCGGATACCAGTTTTACCCTTGCTCCTTCGGCAGCCAGTTCCCTGGCTATGGCATAGCCCATTTTTCCGGATGAATAGTTCCCTATAAAACGTACAGGGTCGATTTTTTCGTAGGTTGGACCTGCTGTTACGAGGAAGGTTTTATTCCGGAGTTTTTTTTTTCTGCCAAGAAACTGCACCAGCAATTCCAGGATGTTTTCCGGTTCTTCCATGCGCCCCGGCCCCTCCAGTCCACTGGCTAACTCGCCCGTACCAGGAGTGATGATCGTATTCCCAAACGATTCAAGAATTCTGAGGTTTTTTTGTGTGGCCGGATGATGGAACATATGGACATCCATTGCCGGAGCGACAAACACCTGACTCCGGGCTGCCAGATAGGTTGCCAACAACATATTATCTGCTATGCCATTGGCCATTTTGGCAATCGTTGAGGCTGTAGCCGGAGCAACTACCATCGCATCAGCCCATAACCCGAGGTCTATATGGCTGTTCCAGGTTCCGTCAACGGCACCAAAAAAATCACTGATCACCGGCCTGCCTGACAGGGCTGAAAGGGTAACCGGCGTTATAAATTCTTTTCCGGAAGGGGTAATCAGTACCTGTACTTCAGCGCCTTCCTTCATAAAAAGCCTTAAAAGATAAGCTGCCTTATAGGCAGCTATACTTCCGGTAATTCCTAAAACAATATGTTTTCCTTTCAGCCTCATAAAGGCTTACGAATTATGATTTTTTGCGGCTGCTCTCCTTTAGGGGATTCCTGTGGTAGATCTGCCCTTCTTTTAATTCTTCAAAAGCGATTAACGAAGGCTTTGGAAGGCGTTCATAAAACTTGGAGATCTCAATCTGCTCACGGTTTTCGAAAATCTCTTCCAGGTTGTCGGTATAGGAAGCAAATTCCTGTAATTTCTGATTTAACTCCTCTTTTAATTCCGATGCAATCTGATTCGCCCTCCTGGCCAGGATCATCACTGTTTCATATACATTCCCTGTCTCCTGAGTTAAGATATCAAGGTCACGGGGAATAGTTGTAATAGATGCCTTTGTTTTCTTGTAATCCATAGTCTAATTCACATTGGTTGTTTTCTCATTATAATTCAACTCTTCTGCCAGGGTCTCGTAGAATTTTTCAGCTTCTTTGATGTGTTCGCTGTCGGGGTATTCATCCACAAAGGTAAAATATTCATCGAGAGCTGACGACATACGTTCTTGTTTTTTGCTTTCTATACTGTTTATTGCCAGCAAATATTTCGATTTTAATAACATAAACATCAGTTCCTCCCTGAATTGTGAATCGGGATACTCCTTTAAACTGTTATCCAGGGCAACTACGGCTGCTTTATACTGTCCAAAATCGTAATACATTTTCGCAGAAAGGAACGATTTTTCAACCAGTTTATCCTGCATTTCAGCAATCAGTCGGTTTGCCTCATCGACCCGCTCGGTGTATGGGTAAAGATTGATATACAGCTGCAGGGCATCGATGGCCTTCCGGGTTACCTCCTGGTCTAGTCTGGGTTTGGGTGACATCAGGTAATGGCAGTACCCAACCATGAATTGAGCTTCTTCCACATAATCACTGGTAGGAAATTCACTTACCAGGGTACTGAAATAGTGGCCTGCCATAAGGTAATCCTTTTGGCCCATCATGCTTTTTGCATAGTAATAGTATATCTGATCGGCATGACTGGTACCCCTGTATATGGTAATCAATTCATTCAGCAAGCTAGCTGACCTGACATACTCGCCTTCCTCATAATACTCAATTGCTTTTTTAAACTTGAATTCGTAATCGGTACTTTTCAGGATTTTATTGTAATCACCGCAACGACTGAAAAGCATCATTGTGAGGATCAAACCCACACCAAAAATTCTCATTCTCATAAACATGGCGCAAAATTAATTTTTTTTACCGAATGAAGAACGAAATTACGGATCTTTTATTTGAATAGTAAGCAGATTAGTATTATTTAACACCATTTGTCCGATCGTTAAAAAAGGTTATTTTTGCAGAACAATCAATAAACCTATACTGTGGATATATTTGATAAGTTAAAAGCCAACCAGGGAGAGCTCGGAAAATACATGAAAAATTCCCATGGTTACTTCAGTTTTCCTAAACTGGAAGGAGAGATCCGTCCCCGGATGAAATTCAGGGGCAAAGAAGTTTTAACGTGGAGTTTGAACAACTACCTGGGATTGGCGAATCATCCCGAGGTACGCAAGGCGGATGCAGATGCAGCCAGGGACTGGGGTCTTGGGTATCCGATGGGTGCCCGCATGATGTCAGGTCAGACCGTCTATCACGAAGAACTGGAAAGACAACTTGCTTCGTTTGTAGGAAAGAAAGACGCGTTTCTTCTGAATTACGGATACCAGGGGATGGTTTCCATTATTGATGCAATAACCTGGCGAAATGACGTAATTGTCTATGATTCAGAATCTCATGCATGTATTCTTGACGGAGTCCGCCTGCATATGGGCAAGCGATATGTGTATGCCCATAACGACATGGACAGCCTGAGGAAACAGTTGCAGCATGCCACGAAACTGGCCGAAAAACAGGGAGGCGGTATTCTGGTCATCACCGAAGGGGTCTTTGGAATGTCTGGCAACCTGGGAAAACTGGATGAAATTACAGCCCTGAAAAAAGAGTTTGATTTCAGGTTGCTGGTCGACGATGCCCACGGCTTTGGTACGATAGGTCCCTCCGGGGCCGGAACACCGGAACATTTCGGAGTTCAGAATCAGGTGGACCTCCACTTCGCAACCTTTGCCAAGGCGATGGCAGGTATAGGGGCTTTTGTAGCCACCAATCCGGAGATATGCTATTACCTGCGGTATAACATGCGGTCTCAAACCTATGCCAAATCACTCCCCATGCCAATGGTGATTGGCGCTATGAAAAGACTGGAACTGCTTCGAACCAGACCGGAATTGAAAGAAAAACTGTGGACCATCGTACGTGCCCTTCAATCGGGACTGAAAAAAGAAGGATTTGACCTGGGAAATACCAATTCTTGTGTTACACCGGTTTACCTGAAAGGGGGCGTTGGTGAAGCAACCAACCTGGTAATGGATCTGCGGGAAAACTATGGCATTTTCTGCTCTCCGGTGATCTACCCGGTGATCCCCAAAGGAGAACTGATCTTACGATTAATACCAACAGCTACCCATACCCTTGAAGATGTGGAAATAACCCTACAGGCCTTCAAAGCAGTGAGAAATAAACTGGAAGCCGGTGCTTATCCGAAAGATCGGATAGCCAATGTAAAAGTGGATCTTTAAACCCTTCTCCGCCTAAAATTTTAAGGACAGAGAAAAAAAGAGTTAACGGGTTCTATGATCCGGTGAGTGGTTGTCGTTGCTTTGGTCTCCGAAGCCCTGGCGAAAGAGGGGTGTTGTTGCTTTGGCTTAGCCAGAACCATGACAACTGATCTCATTGATCTTGTTTCCCTTATGCGAACGCAGCAAGTGAACAACCATGATAACGAATTCCAGATATTAGATCTTGGCTCCTGGTTCCTGATTCCTGGTTCTTCACCTTTCCACCTTTTCACTCTTCCACCTTATCACCTTATCCCCTTATCACTTTTCCTGGTTCCTGGTTCTTGGCTCCTGGTTCTATTAATCCGAATATCCGAAAAACCAACTCACAACTCGCAACTCGTAACTCACTACTCGTAACTCGTAATTTATTCCCGGTTATCCCGATCTGTCGGAGCTACGTCAACATAGGATAATTCAGTGCGAATTTTGTTCATCCATGGATTTACTCACAGGATATTATTCTCATGTATCAATCATTGGTTGGAATCTGTTTTTTTGTGCAGATTTAAAAGAATTACATTAAAAGCCAAAAGTGCAATGTAGAACTTGTAGTGTAAGGCTAATTGGTTATCTGCAATGTACGCGATTCCTTCCCAAATCAGAAGAAACAAAAGAGTAACCAGGAATGCGCGGAGAAACAACTTGAAATCCTTTTTCTTTATGAGTAAATAAAGAGCAAATGCACTTAAGATAATAAGCAAAATCGTATGCAACATAGATCAGTATTTAAGTAAATATATATATTATTTGTTTTACCTTTGGGCAGCTTCGCTTCCTTCCTTCAAAGCTTCAGCACTTCCTTTTGGATCACCGGTAATATCCCAAATTAATGCTATAGCAATTCCTTCCAGAATCCACCATAATCCACCATGAATATTTATTAATTCATTTTTAGTTAATTCCTTCATTCGTTATAGATTTTTTGTTTTAGCAATATAAAATCGTTACCAGCATTTATCAAATAATGATTACGGAAAAGTAATATACAAGAATTAATTGAATAACAGCTCGTTAAATGTTATAAATTTTATTTAAAAGCAACATATCTCAAAGCTGTTCCTTCTGTTTTAACGCCCCATGCGACTTCTCCTCCCATGTATCCAATAGCTTTTAGGAAAAGTTTGGTCAATACATGCAAACCACCCTGAATATTAGTTAAAGAGTCTTTATCAAGCTCTTTAATCCCATTTGTTTTTGTGTTTAAAGATTTTTTCATGATAGTGAATTTTGTGTTACTAATCGGTTTAAATAAAAGATCATCACTAATCTACATTTATTCTGTGCATAAAAAAAGCACATTGTATGATTTTTTGTAAAATCCACCATTTATTTTTTTTGTTGTATTGGTTGAAATAACTTTAAAAGAATATGCAATATCTAACAGTTTTTCGTTTTTAAAATAGAAAGTTCTTCTTGTCCTGGAATATCCGATTTCAACACCCATATCCTTAAAGCATTCAATATCAACATAAAGTTGTCTACGGCTTATACCTAATTTTCTGGAAAATTCATCTGGGTTTCCGGTGCATTCTGATTTTATTAATTTATTTATTCTAATCATTCTATCTAAAAGATCAGTTGCTTTCATACCATGTAGTATTAGTTATTTTTTAAGGTACAGTACACCTGTCTGCCGGCAGACAGGCATCTCGTCCCGATAGCCATCAGGATAACGTGCATTTCCCGTCCTTATAGTCATCGTTTGGGTTTAATCATAGTCTTTAACCACACTCGTTTCATATTGCTATATATTTAACGTATTAGTTTTTTTGAAGCCTTTTATCGTTGATTGATAAATCAATTATTTAGCAATGCATAGAGGTTATCATCTCATTTCTAAGAATCCGATAAATCCTCTATAGATTTTTTATTCATTCACTATTATTTCCTGATTAGTGAATCCCCCATGGGTAAAAAATATCGATACAATTGAATCCATTATTATTTCTGATTCTTGCATTGTACTACTTTGCATTTTATGGCAATCGATTTTCATGGATATCGGAGATGTGTATGAGGATAACTTGTGCATTGTTTTTTTGTAATTGAATATGTAAATCCGGGTTTAAGATATTATAATACGGTATTTGTAGTAAAAACGTTTCATATGAAATCTAAGTTTTATATGCAAGAGATTCACTCGCTCGGGGACTTTAGGGATGAGTAGGCCTAAATAAGGTTGACCGTTTTTGGAGTTTTGCCTCACCCTGAAGTTTTGGGGCCAAATGCCCTGCCGGACGGGGTTCCGACTTTGTCGGAGTTAAGATCTATTGTTTTAATGGTATTCGATGTAATTCGGCAAAGCCTCATTTCAGTCCTACGCGCATTTTCCGACTGCGTCGGAATGGTTGATCTTGGCTCCTGGTTCCTGATTCCTGGTTCTTCACCTTTCCACCTTTTCACTCTTCCACCTTATCACCTTATCCCCTTATCACTTTTCCTGGCTCCTGGCTCCTGGTTCCTGGTTCTTTGCTCCTGGTTCTATTAATCCGAATATCCGAAAAACCAACTCACAACTCCTATTTCCTAATGATTGCAGCATAAAAACAGAAGAATAATTCCTATTTTAGCTTCAGAAAAGGAAGCAACAGGTCCATCATCAAAAAGAAATAACCCATGAGTTCCAATCGTCGCGATTTTTTAAGACACACTCTCCTGGGAGCAGGAGTTCTTTCCACAGGATTTTTTTCGTGTACAACCGGTGAACGTGAAGAAACCAAGGCATCCGACAAAGAACATCTTCAGTTCTTCAATATGAGCGGTTATAGAGCTCCAAAGCTTGAAACTGTGCGCATCGGATTCATCGGGCTGGGCATGCGAGGTCCGGGAGCCGTTACCCGGATGTCTCATATGGAAGGAGTGCAAATCAAAGCCCTTTGTGATGTTTACCCCGAACGTGTGGATGCATGTCAGCAGATCCTGAAAGAAAGAGGCCTTCCCGAAGCCGAAGGGTATTCCGGTTCGAAAGACGCCTGGAAAAATATGGTGGAACGGAACGACCTGGATCTTATCTATATTGCCACCCCATGGAAATGGCATACTCCCATGGCGGTGTATGCCATGGAAAACAACAAACATGCAGCTACCGAGGTACCAGCAGCTCTAACCCTGGAGGAGTGCTGGCAACTGGTGGAAACATCAGAACGTACGAAAAAGCATTGTATGATGCTGGAAAACTGTTGTTACGACTTTTTTGAACTGCTCACGTTAAACATGGCCCGGCAGGGATTCTTCGGGGAACTCGTACACGGTGAAGGTTCATACATTCATGACCTGCGGAGTCTGAATTTTGACAAGGAAGGCTATGCCGGCATGTGGCGTCTGAAACAAAATGCCTCACGCAACGGGAACCTTTACCCCACCCATGGTCTGGGGCCTGTTTGCCAGCTCATGAACATCAACCGGGGCGACAAAATGGAATTCCTGACTTCGGTGCAATCGGCAGATTTTATGATGCAGAAAGAAGCAAACCGGTTAGCAGCTGAAGATGTATTCTTTACAGAATTCGCCAAGAAAGAATACCGGGGCAACATGAATACCACCACCATAAAAACCAACAAAGGACGGACCCTCATGATTCAGCACGATGTAACCAGTCCCCGTCCCTATTCACGCATCCACCTCATCAGCGGAACCAAAGGCATGGCACGGAAATATCCTGCACCGGCCCGCATTGCCCTGGGGCATGCATGGCTGAGCGATGACGAGTTAACTGCATTGCATGAAGCATACACCCCGGAAATTGTCCGTAAGGTAGGGGAAATGGCCCGTCAGGTAGGAGGTCACGGAGGGATGGATTTTATCATGGATTGGCGTTTGATCGATTGCCTGCGCAATGGATTACCCCTTGATCAGGATGTGTACGATGCAGCCCTCTGGAGTTCCATAGCACCTCTGAGCGAAGCTTCTGTGGCCCATCGCTCCTCCTCCGTGGATGTGCCCGACTTCACTTGCGGAGCCTGGCAAACCAACAAACCCGTGGAACTAACCTTGAAAGGAGGAGGTACTACCGGTGTATGCCAACTGCAAAAAGCCGATGCATCAGAGCAGTTGAACATATAACCCGGATATGCTTCATTCGAAAGCCTTTGAAAAAACAAGAACCGGTTGCATTACTTTTCACCCTGCCCTAAGATTTTTTACTGTCACCTCATTTTTTGATACGGTACCGTTCTCAAAATCCCGGAAATTCCGGAGGGTGGTTTCTGCGATCTGCTCCAGGGCTTCATGGGTGAGAAAAGCCTGATGGGCTGTTATCAGCACGTTGGGCAAGGCGATCAGCCGTGATATGGTCTCATCATCAATGATCATCTCCGAAAGGTCCTTATAGAACAGGTTTTCTTCTTCCGCATATACATCAATACCCAAAGATCCCAGGCGTTTGGCCCTCAGGGCATCGATCACTGCTTCGGTATCGATGAGTTTGCCCCGGCTGGTATTGATCAGCATCGCCCCTGTTTTGATGTATTTCAGGCTTTCGGCATTGATCATCCGGTAGGTATCGTGGGTTAAGGGGCAATGCAACGAAACAATGTCGGACACAGCCAACAGTTCATTGAAGGAAACATACTCCACACCCTCTTCCTGAAGCGTTTTGTTAGGGAACAGGTCATAGGCCTTGACCTTCCCATTAAAACCTTTCAGCAACCGGATAAAAGCCCGGCCGATAGCACCCGTTCCTACAACACCAACCGTTTTCCCGCTGATATTAAAACCGGCGAGCCGTTCAAGAGAGAAATTTCCCTCACGGATGCGGTTGTAGGCTTTATGGGTTTTACGGTTTAACGTAAGAATCAATGCCAGGGCATGTTCAGCCACTGCCTCCGGCGAATAAGCCGGTACCCGAAACACCCTAATACCAAACTTTTCAGCTGCATTCAGATCTACATTGTTAAAGCCTGCACACCGGAGCGCCAGCAAACCGATACCATACTTCTTCATCTTTCTGAGTGTTCCGGCATCCACTTTGTCGTTCACAAAAACACATACAACATCGTCTCCTTTTGCCAGTTTGATGGTGTGGCTGTCAAGGCTTGTCTCAAAATAGGTAAGCCGGTGTCCCTCCTCTTTATTCGCCCTGTCGAAATATTCGCGATCGTACGATTTTGAACTGAAAAAAGAAACTTTCATGGCCTTCATTTTTTTAACAGATTTACATTGAAAACAAAGAACCGGCCGGATAAGTTCAGGATGGTTCCCTGTATCCCTGAAAATTATTCCTTTTAAGCTCTACCTAATGCACACTGTAATTTCATACCTTGAATAGATACAAATAAACCATGAAACGAGCATGAAATGTAAGCATCTGTTTTACATTGAAGGGTGTTAAATTTTATGGGAGTTCCCTGTCTGCCGGACAGGCAGGCACGATACTTTTAAAAATTATTATCAGATGAAAAAAATCATCATTGTCGGGGCAGGCATTTCGGGGTTATCGGCCGGTTGTTATGCAAGAATGAACAGCTATGACACCACTCTATTTGAAATGCACAGCCTTCCGGGAGGATTATGTACCGCCTGGAAGAAAAAAGGATACACATTCGATATCAGCATGCACATGCTCACCGGTTCGGTTTCCGGCCCTTTCCATACCATGTGGGAGGAATTGGGTATTACCGACAACTTCAAATTTCATTATCACACTCACATCGGTCAGATTGAGGGAATAGGGAAGAAACTACGTTTAACTACCGACCGGGAAACCCTTATGCAGGATATGCTTGCACGCTCACCTGGCGATGAAAAGCTGATCAGGGAATTTATCCGGATCATTTTTGGTCCCGGCATGATGAATGCTGCTTCCTTAAAACCGGCAAAACTTCAGAATTTTTCCGATAAAATCAGAATTATACCCGCTATACTGCCGTTGATGGGAATCTTCAGGAAATACAACCGGATAACGATTCAGCAGTTTGCCGCACAGTTTAAGGATCCTTTCCTTCGCGAAGCCGTTCGTTTCTTTATCGATTCTCCCGGGTGGCCTATGCTCGATTTTCCGATGGTTGCCATGGCCGGTATAATAAATAATAGCGTTACGGAAGCCGGAACTCCTCTGGGTGGATCAATGAAGGTGATGCTTCATATGGCTGAATTGTATAAAAAACTGGGAGGCGAGATCCATTATAACAGCCCTGTCAGCGACCTGATCCTGGAGAATAACCAGGTGAGGGGAATCCGGCTCGAAGACGGACAGGAACATCGTGCCGACCATGTAATATGGGCCGGAGACGGACATACCCTGATTTTTGATATCCTTAAAGGGAAATACATGGATGATAAGATCAAAACAATGTACGAAACCTGGATCCCCGTAAAACCCATTGTCCATGTGATGATGGGTGTAAACCGTGATTTTTCCGGGGAACCTCACAGTATAATTCTCGAAACAAAGCAACCCATTACTATTGCCGGAAAAGAATACCCCTGGATTGCTTTTTTACACCATTGTTTTGATCCATCGATGGCGCCCAAAGGCAAATCAGCCGTGGAGGTATGGTACGCTACCGAATATGAATACTGGGAAGAACTGGCAAAAGACAAAGAAAAATATGAAGCGGAGAAAAACCGGATTGCTGAGTATACGGTCAGACAGCTTGACCAGCGGTTTCCCGGCTTTGCCTCTCAGGTGGAAGTGATCGATGTACCTACACCGGTAACCTACAAACGGTATACAGGCAACTGGCAGGGCTCACCCGACGGGTGGTATATTACTCCGGATAATATGAATAAGATGAGTGCAATACATACACTCCCCGGACTGGAAGGGCTATACATGTCCGGACAATGGACGGTCCCGTTTGCAGGAACCGTCACTTCAGCCCTTACCGGCCGCCAGGCAATCCACCTGATTTGCCACAGGGAAGGAAAGAAATTTAATTCAAAACCGCATTGAATCCCATCGATCATAATTGTTGTCGGGTGCTTTGTCCTCACGTAGCCGTGGCGAAGGAGGGTTGATGGTTACCGGTTATCGGTTGTCAGTTGTCAGTTGTCAGTTGACGGTTGTCCCGATACGCTCC
>Ga0307422_1000059_pt1 | contig 56051 bp, 63 predicted proteins | sample SalMarWE160290MG_FD_202153 | JGI IMG/M metagenome (GOLD analysis project Ga0307422, IMG submission 202153) | Salt marsh sediment microbial communities from the Plum Island Ecosystem LTER, Massachusetts, United States - WE1602-90 | ecosystem: Environmental > Aquatic > Marine > Intertidal zone >...
CTACCAGCGTGGGGTATGGAACCTCCTTTGGTGGTTTGACGCCCCTGTTGGCCATGCTCAACTCCTGCGCCTCCAATGTGGCGGTGGTGAACATCGATAATGGGTTCGGGGCGGGGTATATTGCGAGCTTGATTAATCGGTCCCAGGAGGTGTGAGGTGCACAGGGAGCCCACCATATCGTGAGGAGGATGAGGGGGGATCATACGGTCTTGCGGACGGTGAGGGAAGGAACAACGGTGCGTGTGGAAAAGGAGCAGCAATGAGCGGTAGTACCTTTGGGGAGGTGGTGCGGGATCTTAGTACCCCCACGGCAGCGGGTCTCGGACCCCTCATCTCCCTCTGTATCGTAGGATTTCTCGCGTACGTCATCATCAAAGGGCAGAGGCGATATGAGTTATTGCGCACAGAGACCGAGGCCTTGATCCGCAGGTATATAATCTTTCGGGGCAAGAGGCATAGCACCATAGGGAGGGTCCAAACCCAAAAGGGCACGACCAAAAAGATCCTCAAGTCCATCTCGCGGAGCTGGTACCGGTTTAAGGAATACCATGGTGAGCAGTGCTCGCTCCTTGAGAAGAATTACCGAGGGATGAAGAAGGGGTTTATCCTCGGATGCGTCCTCTTAGTCCTTAATACCGTGCGGGAGGGGATTGTGGGTGCGGTTGTCACCGAGAGCATTGCTGGTTTTTTCTTCGGTGTCTTTCAGACCTTGCCTCCGTATCTTTTGGCGGTGTTCGGGATGGTCTTACTGTCGATGCAGCGTGAAGAGGTGTACGGCGCCCACCTCGACCCCCCCTTAGAGGCCGTTTTTACCGACTTCGACCGGGAGGACCTCCGCCTTTCAGAGGAGTTTGATCCTCTGGAAGGGGAAGGTGAGGAAGAATAAGCTCATGTTTCAGAGGGGGTTACCTTTTGCCGCCATCGCTTGATCTGGGCTCGATGGCGCTTAGCCGCCAGGATATTCTCTTTATATGAGCGAGGGATGGAGGTGGGGATGCGCCTTTTCTTCTTTTTCTGTAAGGCGCGCAGTTTTACATCGAGACGGCCCAGAGCCAATCCCTTGTTTCTGGCCTGAGACCGGTGTTCTGTTGCCAGGACGGTGATACCCGAAGGGAGGTGGCGGACCCGTACCGCCGTCTCTCGTTTGTTTTTATGCTGTCCCCCCGGACCTGATGATTTAAAGGTATCCACCCGGATCTCGTCGGGGGAAAAGAGGGGTTTTTGTTGTCTCCGTTGCATGACGCACCTTCTTATATTAATTATACCTTCCTTGAACGCTTGAGGCCAGGGGTACGGAAAATCCGGTTATTAATTTCCCCTTATGAAAAGGCAGTTGATGAGAATTTCCTTTATAAACTTCTGTTAATGCTCTAACATTACATAACTATCTCAATCTAAGAGAATATTGCCAAGGCTTGACTCCCCTGAAACAAAGGTGATAATTTTATAACATGTCGTGATAAACTGCGGTTTATGCGGATCAATATAAGCTATGTTGCATGAATAAACAAATGCATGCAGTTGCGTTTTTCTTGCCAGCATGGCGAGATAAGAACAATGGTCTTATGGAGAAGGGCATACACTATGGATGGACATAGTTTACAAAACGTGTAACCTTATCAAGGAGAACGTATGCGGTTATTAAAAGTTATTATGTTTTCTGCACCTGTGTTAATGCTCGTAGTCTTTATAGCCGGCTGTCAGGGCGCATATGAAGATTTGGATCTTTCTATGTATCAATACCGTGATACAAAAGATTTGGTGAAGTTTGTCTATGACGCCTCTCTGATACTGAAAAAAGAAGGCATGAGAAGTCTGGCCTATTTCCGAAATAACCGCCAATTATTCAACACGCCGGATTATTACCTCTATATTTACGATATGAACGGAACAAATATCTATCATGCCGGGATGGAGCAGTTAGAGGGAAAAAACCTTTTGGACGTGACCGATAAAAATGGCAAGAAAATCACGCAATTGATTTTAGAGGCATTAGAAGATAACAATAATCCCCATGCCTGGGTACATTACTCATGGTGGCAACCCGGGAAATTTTATTCGGTTCCGAAATCATCCTGTCATTTCAAGGTCGAGACACCCGAAGGAAAAGAATTATTTGTCGGCGGCGGACTCAGTTATCCCCATGAAGAACAGGAATTTATCAGAATAATCGTAGATGGTGCCGCCCAATTGATAGCGGGTAAAGGGCGGGCAGCGCTTGCGGAGATTTCGAATCCGGTTTCGAAATACAATTATCGGGATGTTCGCGTATTTGCATTCCGTCCGGACGGCGAGATGTTGATTTCTCCCGCCATCAACAGCACCTTTTCTCAGACCAATCTTTTGGAGTGTACCGATGAAGCCGGGCACAAGCCTTTTGCAAACGCCCTCAAAGAACTTGAGTCTCAAGATACCGTATGGAAAGTGTTTATGGCAAAAAGCAGATATCAAAGAAGGCTGATAAAAAAATGTTTATACATACGTAAAACACGTATGGCGGGAAGAGAAATCTATGTGGCGGCGATTACCGACCTTCCAGAACCACCATATTAGGACAGGAGTGTTTCATGGCAGAAAATGCTGAACAGTACGAATATTCTGTAAATCAGGTTCCGCCTGCGGGGCACCTGTTCATATCGTCTATTCAACATGTCCTCTTGATGGTTATTTCTCTCGTTCTTCCGATTCTCTTCGCCAGCCAGATAAATGGAACCGCTGAGTTTGCAGCTACCTTAATCGCCTTTTCCATGCTTGCGGCAGGCTTAGGTTCCATAATCCAGTCCGTCGGATTGCCGTTTATCGGTTCCGGGTACCTATGCCCAAATGTCTGCGGTCCTTCATACTTCAGCCTCTCATTGTCCGCTGCTTGGGCCGGGGGACTTCCGCTTATGCGGGGGATGATAATCATTGCCGGATTGGTCGAGATGGCTATCGCCCCGATAATCCAAAAACTAAAAAGGGTTTTTCCGAAATTTATTGTTGGACTGGTGGTGGCTATGGTCGGTGTGAGTATTATCAGCCAGTCGATCACATCGTTTTTCGGACTGGCGTTTCGTGATGACGCAATCCAAAGCCTCGATATTTTTGTAGGGATGTTTTCGCTCATGGTTATGGTTCTGGCAAATTTGTGGGGGAAAGGTTTTGTTAAAATGTATTGTCTGCTCATTGGAATACTGTCAGGATGGATTCTGGCTCTGCTACTTATCCCTGAATACTGGCATAATCTCGCTGCTGTGAAAGATTTTCCCCTATTCGCCCTGCCTGCTATCGGACCGGAGTTCAGGGGAATCACATTCGATTTTAAGATGATAATCCCTTTTGTCGTCATTGCCATAAGCGGTTCACTGAAATCATTCGGTAATCTATTGGCTGCTCAAAAAATATCGGAGCCCGAATTACAAGAACCGAATTTCGTCCCCATTCGAAAGGGTCTTCTGGCGGATGGTTTTTCAACAGCGCTGGCTGGATTGCTGGGAGGCATGGCGGTCGATACTTCATCCAGCAATATTGGATTGGCAGGAGCCACAAAAGTCCTCAGCAGGTGGATAAGTGTCGGTGCAGGAGTTATCTTTGTAATCCTTGCTTTTTTCCCTAAATTTATAACCATTTTGTCGCTGATGCCCAAACCTGTTATGGGGGCATCTATCATTTTTGCCGGAAGTTTCATGATATGCACCGGTCTTCTGGAAATGTTCGGTGAAGAATGGAACCCACGCAAGACCTTTGTGGTGGGTATATCCCTCTTTTTCGGGTTGAGCACCGCATTTCTACCCAGTCTCTATGCCCGTGCCCCTCACTTCATCCAAACCTTTTTTACCGACCCGTTGCCCACGACGACCATTGTCGCTGTCGTCCTGAACCAGATTTTCAATTTGGATATTGTGATTGGAAACTTGAAAAAGAAAAAGTAATATTACGATAACAAATCGTTCTACCTGACATTTTTCCACTCCCCTCTTTAAAAAGGGGGGAGGGGAGATTTGAAACCTATTTTTTAGGCAAAAGCGGAATGGTATCAAAGAATTTTTTACCCACCCTCATCGACCGCTTTCAAGGATCGGCACTCGGCACCTTCGTAGGGGATGCCATGGGGAGGGAGGTGGAGGGGTGGCCGTGGGAGCTGATAAAGGCCCGGCATGGAATCTTGCAGGAGATAGGGGGGGGAGTCTATACCGATGATACCGAGATGATGATCGGGATCATGGAATCCCTAAAGGAAGACCCCGGTTTTGATCCGGCCCTTACTGCCCGGTGGTTCCTGGAGAACTTTCACCCATACCGCGGTTACGGCGGTCGGATCTATGGGATCATGGACAGGCTGCGCAAGGGGGCACCCTGGGACCAGGTGGGGACCGACAGTTGGGGGAATGGTGGGGCCATGCGCATCGCCCCTATCGGATTCTTCTTTTATGACGAGCGGGAGCAATTACATAAGGCCGCCCTTATGTGCACCCACATCACCCACCGACACCCCCAGGGGGTGGCCGGCGCCCTGGCACAAGCCCTGGCAGTAGGAATGGCTACCCAGAAAGGGGTCAATGGTGAAACCATAGATCAGATCGCCTTTTTGGATGAGATCGTGAAGGGGGTAGAAGGGATAGACAAGGGCGTGGCACAAGAGATGGGGAGGATTGCTGAGATGGGACAGGGAGGCGGTCTTGAGGCAAAGCTCGAGCGAATCGCGGCCACCTTTCCGAGAGATGTGAGCGCCAAAGGGGCTGTGCCGGCGGCCATCGCCTCTTTTGTCATGAACACTGATTTTCAGGATACGGTCCTGACCGCGGTCAACTGCGGCGGCGATACCGACACCATCGGTGCCATGGCCGGGGCCATTGCCGGTGCGTACTACGGTCGTTCCTCGATTCCATCGGCGTGGCTCGAACCGTTGGAAAATGGTGAGAAGGGGAGGGATTACGTGGCTGCCTTGGCCGAGGAGCTGGCCCGTATCAAAACGGAGCAGAAGGGATGGATCTGAGGGGAGGGATATTTCTCGATCGGGATGGTACCATCATCGAGGAGGCGGGTTATCTGAGCGACCCCGAGGCTGTTGTGCTCGTCCCCGGGGCCGCCCGAGGCATCCGCCTGCTCAATCACCTCGGCCTGCGGACAGTGGTGGTGAGCAATCAATCGGGTGTGGCGCGGGGGTACTTTCCCGCATCCAGTGTTGATGAGATCAACAAGCGTTTGAGCCTCGCGCTGGAACAAGAGGGTGCCGCGCTCGATGGGGTGTATTACTGTCCTCATCTTCCGGATGACGGGTGCACCTGCCGCAAGCCCGAGCCGGGTATGTTGTTGCAGGCCGCGGGGGAATTGGGGATAGATCTTCCCCGTTCTTATATGGCCGGGGATATGGCCAGCGATGTCGAGACCATCCAGCGAGTAGAGGGAAAGGGGATCTTGGTTTTGACAGGCTATGGCGGGGAGGAGTTGGAGACCTGGCAAGGGGCTCAGCCGGATTTTGTCGCCCAGGACCTTCTCGAGGCTAGTTATTGGATCTTATTACAGGAAGGAAGACAAAGGAGGAAAAAGATGGCCATTAGCAAAGAATTGTTGGATATCCTGGCGTGTCCAAAGTGCAAGGGTGATATCGTCCTGACGAAAAAGAAAGACGGACTCATCTGCAAGTCATGCAAGCTCGTCTATCCCATCAAGGATGATATCCCGGTGATGCTCATCGACGAAGCCCTCCCCTATAAAGGGAAGGAGTGACGGAGGTACCGGTATCGTTCCCCACCCAGTACGGCCTGCAGCTCGAGGGGCTCCTCAGCCGTGGAGAAGAAGGGCGCGGGGTGGTCATCCTCTGCCACCCCCACCCCCTGTACGGCGGTGATATGCATAACAATGTGGTTGGGGCCCTGCAGAAGACCTTGGCCGGGCAGGGTTTTTCCACCCTCCGTTTCAACTTTAGAGGGGTAGGGGGGAGCGGGGGAAGCTATGCCGATGGTATTGGGGAGGAGGGAGATGTGCGGGGTGCCGTTCAATTTGTCAGCGAGAAGGAGGATGGTCCCCTCTTTCTTGTGGGATATTCCTACGGGGCCGCGGTGGGGACCAAGGCCGTGGCGGCGGATGAGCGGGTCAGGGCGTTGGTATGTATCTCACCGCCTATCGCGATGTATGACTTTTCCTATCTCACAGAAGACAGGAGACCAAAGCTCATGGTGGCAGGGGATGGGGACTTTGTCTGCCCCGTCACACTACTGGAGGAGCTGGTCAGTTCCTTGCCGCAGCCGCGATCGATCCATATAGTCCCCGGCGCCGATCATTTCTGGGGGGGGATGGAGGATCGAGTAGCTGATTATGTGATCGATTTTCTCCAGGGTTTAGAGCGGGGATAGAGGATTCTCGCGAGCCACCACCCCCATCTATAAAGAAGCGTGTGCCAGCGATATCTTTGTAGATATGTTTTTAAATAGGGACGTATCTCCCGATCACCTGATGCATAGGAACGGCAGAATGTTCTTTTGTCCCCCTTGGATAGGGACAGGCCGTGCCGTATGAGCTTTTCCGCCGATCGGTCCAGTCTCTTGAGGTTTTTCATCTTCTGTGAGGGGGCCAGGTGGGTGAAGACCGCGGATTTGTCAAAATCTATGAGATAGACCTTTAATCCTTTTTCTTCCACCAAGAAGTTCTTGAGGTGAAGATCGGCGTGATAAATCCCCCGCTGGTGAATCTTTCGCACCGTCTCACCGGCCTTCTCTATGACCGCTCGCCTCCTTTTGCTCGCCGGCTCCTTGTCGAGGTAGGAGATGAGATCCATTGCTGAGGGTAGGTACCTGGTAATGAGGTATCCTCGGTACCACCCGCCCCATCCCCGCTCTATGATGGTCGCCAGGATCTGGAGCGTGGGTACGCCGGCTAACCTCGCCTCCTCGGTGACGGCGAGTTCCTGAAACGGACGGGCGCCGAAGAAGAAGAGATCGCCAGTGAGGCGGCGCAACAGTCCTCCGTGCCGGTACTTCCTGACGGCCGCCTCCCCTCCCTTTCCCTTGACGAGGAGCACCTCACCCCTGCCCATCAGTCGGCTCGGTTGAGCGGTCTTGTTCCACAGCCCAGCGGGGTTCAGGAGGCCCTGGCGGCGGAGGTGGCCTTCGGAGCCCTCACGGATCAACAGCTCTCGTCGTTCATCCCGCAGCAAGCGATAACCTGAAGGGTATGTTTTTTTATTCTTCGACACGGTACTCCAGATCATGGAGCCTCTTCTGTGCGGTGATGATCATCTCAACTCGTGCGTTTGAGAAGACATAAAAAAGGCCTTTTCCTTTAAAGCTCTTTTTCGTGAAGATCTTGTCTACCCCCTTGTGCAGCAACCATTCACTTACCCTTATACCCTTTCCTTCTTTCTCCTGCAAGTAGGGGTTGTTCAGACATTCTTGCTTCACGATTGCTCCGTCCTTGGTCCGAAGGGTGATGATAGAGAAATAGGGGGCTTCGCCGAAGTGTTCCGAGATGGTTTCTTTATCTTCCATGAGTGGAACTGCGAAGGTGAGGGTTTCTTTGCGGATCGGTTCATAGTGGATGAGGACATGGTCCACATGGGGGATCTTCTCTCGAATCCATTCCGCTATCTTGTCCGTGATTACGTGCGCCCTTTGCAGATCCTTCACGTTGAGCGTAAGGTCGGCCTCGATAAACTTATATCGTCCTGAATTTCTCCCCCAGAGACCCTTTATTTCCTCTACCTGGGGATCTGAGAGGATAATGCCTTTGACTCGATCCATGCAAAATCGAGGGACGCATCGAGGAGGACCCGGACTGAGTCCACCAAGATCCGGTACCCTGTTCTGGCGATGAAGATGAGGATCACAAGGGCAGCCCCTTTATCGAGGAGGGGGACCCGGAAAAAACCTCCCACCAATCCTACTAAAATAATGATCGAGGATAACATGTCCGTCTTGACGTGTTCGGCATCGGCAATGATGCTCGGAGAATTGATCTGTATGCCGATGCGCATTTCCTAGCGGGAAAAAAATACGTGGCGAGGATGGCAAGGATTACTCCTCCTATGGCCCACGGGATACGCTCCACCATCAAGGGTATGCGATGTGTAAAGGTTTCTCGGACGATCTCATAGCCGGCCAGGAAGATGAGCAAGGACATGGCCAGGGAAACCAGGTTCTCCACCTTGTAGAGGCCGTAGGGAAAGGTCTTGGAGCGCCTTTTGGAAAGCTTGATCCCCATGAGGACCGAGGCGGAAGAGATTACATCGGTGAGGGAGTGGATGGCATCGGCCATCAGGCCGACACTGCCGGAGAGCACGGCGAGGATATATTTGATCAGCGTGAGGGACGTATTAAGGATGATGGAGAGGAGGGTTGTCTTTTCGCTTCGCTCAAGGCTCATTGGGTCATCGTGAGGAGTTTGACCCCGGCGTGGTGGATTTGTTGGAACGTGGCCCCTTGCGTCACATAACGCACTACCTGGGCCTCATCAACCACCTTCGTCCCAGACAAGGCGTCGATCCCATAGTCGAACAGGAGAGGAATGAGGGGCGTGGTAGGACCGATGAGCATGACAAAGGCATCGCGACATAGTGCAAGGAGGGATTCGAGGGTATGATTTATAAAGGCGGTGCTCGTGATCCCCGCGACCTGACAGCGGGGGAGGATGTCTGCTGCTCTATCTGCCTCGAGATCCCCAGGGTACGGCCTCTGCTCGATGACCCAGAGGTTTCGGGCGACCTCCTTCAGTTTGGGCACAAACGGAAAGTGGCCGACGAGGGCCACATTTTTTCCCGCCCCCTGTTCGGCGAGGCAATCAAAGGCGTTTGTCTCGGAGCATCTGTCTTCATCCACCTTTATAAGGGAGTTGATGGTTGCCATGCCGATGGATGCCTCCAGGAGCTTTTCTGAACGGGCCAGGCGCATGAGTTCGGCGATGCCCCTTTCGGTCAGTTTTCCTGCATCGCGCACACTCGGTCCTCTGTGAGGATGGGGATCCCCCAAAGTGGATGCGAGGCCGCATCCCCGCGTCAAGACGGCTGTCCAATACGCTCCGATGCTTACCTGTCGCAGGGGCACTTCACTCGGGGAGAGGTGATCGAGGAGGGCTTCCAGGATTTTCATGCCACCCGCCACTAACCCCCAGCTTTGGGACGGGTAAAGATCACCCGATACTTGTCCTCAACCCCCTCAAAGCAGATCCGACATGCTTGGCACTCCTCCTTTTCTTCATCCGGCTCTTCCACCGCAGAAAGAAGTTCCAGGTGTACCTCGAATCCCGTTTCTTCATACAGGCAGACCATCTCGCTCAGCCTGGGCTCTTCGGCAACGAACCGTTTTTCCCACCCTTCTTTTTTTAGCTCATCTTCCCTCTTGCCCATGAATGCTTTCTGTATCCTTGGTAATATCCTCCAGCGTCTTTTGCACGCCTTCCCACATGTCTTCGATGGCGTGATGGATCATGGGACACGGGTATTCCATCACCGTTTTTTTCTCTACCAGGGCCTTAACCACGGCCACGTCAAAGGGTATCTTTCCCAGTATGGGGAGATTGTTGTCATGACAATACGTTTCGATTGCGTGGCTCTTTTCTATGTTGATATCGTATTTATTGATGCAGATAGAGGGGGAGATGTTGAAGTGTTGGGTAAGTGCGACCAATCGCTCGAGGTCGTGGATACCGGCAACGGTTGGTTCTGTGACGATGAGGACAAGATCGACACCTGTAAGGGAAGAGATTACCGGACACCCAATCCCCGGTGGTCCGTCGATGAGAACGAGTTCAAGATTTCTTTCCTCTGCAGTTGATTGGGCTACCTGGCGCACCTGCGCCACCAGTTTTCCCGAATTTTCCTCCCCGATTCCCAGCCGTGCGTGGACCAATGGTCCATGTCGAGTATCGGCGATGTACCATTCACCACAATAGGCGTCCTCCATAGTGATGGCCTCTTCCGGACATGCCAGTGCGCAGAGGCCGCATCCCTCGCATTCCACCAAGTCTACCTCGCCGTCCTCGATGGCATTATAGCGGCATAGATCGGTGCATACACCACACGCCGTACACTTCTCAAGGTCTGTTTTTGGCTTACGGCCTGAATAAAAATCAACCGTTTCGATGTTTTTGGGTTCCAAGATAATAAAGAGGTCGGCGGCGTCCACATCGCAGTCGGCCAAAACCTTTTTCTCTGCCAAGGAGGCGAAGGCCCCGACTACCGTGGTCTTTCCGGTGCCGCCCTTGCCGCTGAGTACGATCAATTGTTTCACTGTCCCCCCTTTTCTTTTTTCATAAAGTATTCTGCCAAAGCCGAGTGAAGTCCTGCTACACCGAGCAAGGAGCAGTGGGCTTTTCTTGCCGGTATTCCCCCTGCCGTCTCAATGACGTCATCGTCGGTAATGGCAAGGGCATCATTCAGATCCTTGTTTATGGCCAATTCACAGAGGATGCTGGTGGTGGCGATGGCCGCGGCACACCCAAATACCTTGTACCGGATATCGACGATCTTATCTCCTTCTATCATGAGGTGGAGTCGGATATGGTCGCCGCAGTTTGGGTCTCCGACAACAGCCGATCCATCAGGTTCCTCTATCTCGCCTATGTGGCGGGGGTTCTTGAAGTGGTCGAGAATCGTCTCGTTGTAGACGAAATAACCCGTTGCTTCCCCTGGCCCTTGATCTTGGCGGTATAAGTCCTTCCACTCCTTCATTTATGCACTCCCTGTTCCTTCGGCAATTTCCTTGATCCAGGCGAAGAGACCGATGAACTTATCTCGGTACTCCGGGAGCTTTTCCACCAATGAGATTCCCTCGGAGTAGAGATGAGCGATGGTGCGATCCATGGGTATTTCGAGGAGTATAGGGATTCCTTCCCGTCGGCAGTACTCATGCGTGTCTTTGTTCCCCACATCGGCACGGTTGATGACCACCCCCATGGGAATTGCCAACTGCTTGAGCAATTCCACGGCCAGCATCAAATCATTAAGACCGAAGGGGGTAGGCTCCGTTACCAAGAGGCAGAGATTGCTCCCCTTGACCGTTTCGATAACCGGACACGACGTCCCCGGAGGTGCGTCCAGTATCACCGTCCTCTCCGTATCCATAAAGGATTTTTCCATCCTGATGATCGGCGTGGCCATGGGCTCACCCACATTGAGTAGGCCGTGGATAAATTCCATCCCGTTCTTTTTCCCAAGCTCTATTACTCCTATTTCTTTTGTTTCCTCCCGTATGGCCTCCTCAGGACAGATGTAGGAACAAGCGCCACAACCATGACAGAGCTCGTCGAAAACCAGGACGGTTTGGGGAAAGCAGGCGAGGGCGTTGAACTCGCATGCCTCGGCGCAACGGCCGCAGTGGGTGCATTTGGTTTCGTCAATACGGGGGACGGGGATGGTCACAGGGATTTTTTTTTCTATCTGGGGCTTGAGGAAGAGATGGGCATTGGGCTCCTCCACATCGCAGTCGATGAATTGGACCCCTTCCAGGGTCAGGGCCAGATTGGTAGCGATAGTAGTTTTCCCTGTCCCTCCCTTGCCGCTGGCTACGGATATGATCATCCTTGTTCCTCCACCATTGCCTGTGCCACCGCTACGGGTACACCGATGGCCACCCGGTCCCTCGTTATACCCCCAAATTCTCGAGAATCCCTACAGCCGAAAGAGAGGGCGATATGTTTTTTGACAAACGCCTCCACTGCCACGTGTCCGCACACTGAGACGATGCTTGAGAGATCAAAGTTGAGATCTTCCCCAAAGCGAATTTGATAACTCCTGAGCAACGTCATAACCTGCCCGGGTTGGAGATAGGACAGCAACAGATCAGGGTCATTTTTGCAATTGAGGCCGATCCCCTTCAAGGGGCCGTTGATTTTCGGGAGGTTTTGCACCGCTTCCTTTGCTCGTGATTCGCTGAATCCCTCTTGGTGATGAAATCTTTTTTCCATCTCCGCCTTGACCGTTTCATCCCAGCCAAAGACATACCGGGCCCCGTGGCAATTCAGGGCTTCGGGTTTCAAGAGGACAGGGTGAACCAAAGATTTTGTGATGGCCTCACAGAAACGGACATCTTTTAAGGAATGTCCGTTTGCGGTGGGAAGCTCATCGAAATAAAATTTTACACCGATCCATCTACTTCCAAAGCTACGTTGAAACGCATCTACGACATACATTACACCTCTCCTGTTCGTGATCTCGCAATCGGAACCGTCAGACGCAGATCATCTTGTATTATTTTCTGACCATCGCCGTGCCACACTGGGGGCACTGTACCTGGTAGCAGGCTACCCCGACTTGATGGGGGGCAGTAGCGCCGCATTGGGGACATACGCACTCCCCTGCTGGGCCGGCGCCCGGTCTGGTGCCGCCCATCCTTCCCCTTCCAGTTCCTCCGCCTCTACCCAGTCCGCTACCCCTGCCTGTTCCTCTGCCGCCCCCTCCAGGGGGGCCTTGGCCGTCACCTTGTGGCATGATTTTTCCTCCTTTTTCTCTTGTTGGTTAGTTTTCACAGCATCGTTTCGGATTGTCGCAGGAGACTCCTCTCTCGCAACACCGTGAACTTATACCTTCACTGAGTTGACCCTTGAAGGAGAAGGATGCGGGGGATAGTATCTTCTCCAGATCCGTGCTGTCGCAATATGAGCACTGGAGGAGATCGTCCTTTGCCCCTACACCTTGAAAGATTTCGGAGACCTTCCCACAGGACCGACAACGGTATTCATATATTGGCATCTTCAACTCCTTTGCTTACTTCAACCCCGCAGGTTTCAGCAGGCGGCGTCCCGTTGTCACGGGGCCGCTTGTTCGCGTTTGATCAGGTGAACCTTCTATCCGCCTTTTTTGCCCGTACGTGCCTGTTTTCCTGTTTGAGCCAACCGATGCGATCCGCCGAATTGTGATCGAAGGCGGGCACATAGGGCTTGATATCGAGCACAGGCGTCCCATCTAAGATATCCACATTCTCGATAAAAAGCGTCTGATCCTGTAATTTATTCAACCGTACTATCGATAGACCAATTGGATTTGGACGCCGTGGGGCACGCGTGGCGAACAGACCCCGTTGAACCGAATCCATAAAGGGGGTGACGAGGAGCGTGAATCCGGTGCTTCGGTGGAAGTGATAAATCAAGATGATATGCGAAAAGCCGTCAAGGTCTTGCAACCCTTGGGCAAACTCGGGGAGTATCTCTACCGTGCCCTGGACGCCGATTGCCCCCGGAGGCTGAATAGGCGTGCCTTCAGCTTCATGGAGGGGGCTGTGGATTATCCCGATCTGTTGGTATTCTATCCTCATGTGCTATCTCTTGGGCGGACATCCTCTTCAGGATTATTCAGCAGGGTAGGGGGGGGGTGAAAATTCTTATCTTCCCCTGCCGCCTCCCATGCCCGCGTGGGAGGCGACCGTGGCCTCACCGACCTCTTGCAATTGACTATTTTTAAAGAGGGAGATAGTCTCCTTCACCGTACCCCGAGCGCCCGCGAAGACCTTGATTCCCGCTGCGGCCAGGGAAGAGGTGGCATTGGGTCCCACATTGCCGGTAACGACTGCTTCAGCCCCCTTATTGGCGATGAATTGGGCTGCCTGAGGACCTGCCCCCCCAGCGGCCATCATGGCCTGATTCTCCGTGGCCTCGAACTCCATGGTTTCCGGGTCTACGAAGACAAAAAACTGGCAGCGGCCAAACCGAGGATCAATGGGTGAATCGAGGGTGTTGCCCGTCGAGGTGACAGCTATTTTCATGTCCTTATCTCCTTTTTTTCTTTAATGGTGGTGATCATCACAGCCAGCAGCCCCGCTGATTTCACCCCGCAGATACGCATTCAGAATTGTTTCCACGCTTTTCTGCGTTCCGGTGGTGATCGCTTCAATGCCGAACTGGTTGAAGTGTTCGAGAGCCCGCGGCCCCATTCCTCCGGCGACCATTACCTGTGCACCCTGTTTCCTGATGAACTGAGGCACTACACCGGGGGGGGCGTGGCTGTTGAAATAGGGGTTGTCAATAACCTCTACCTTCGATGCGGTGTTGTCCTCGACGTCCACGATCGTATAGTAGGGGCACCTCCCGAAATGGGCGCTCAGTGATCCTTGCAATCCCTGATTGTCTTCGCTGGCAAAGGCAATCCTCATAGATTTTTACCTCCTTTTTTTCTTCTTGTCTGCTACCTGTGTGGCTGTCCCGCTCTTTTTCTCTTTTTCCTGTTCTCTAGGAGATTCCACAAAGGTCTTGCATTCTTCAGCTATTTTTTGAAAGGCCTTTGTCACCTCTGCATCGGGATAGGAGATCACATAGGGGGTGCCGCTATCGGATTTCTGCACCACCTCTGGATCGATGGGGATACGGGCGAGAAAGGGGACCTTGAGATCCTTGGCGGCCTTTTCTCCCCCCCCTATCTTAAAGAGGGGAATAAGATGTCCGCACTTAGGACACTTTAATCCGCTCATGTTCTCCACGATGCCGATGACCGGTATCTTTAACATCCTGCTGAAGTTCACCGACTTTCGGGAGTCCAGGAGGGCCACATCCTGGGGGGTGGTGACGATAATGGATCCATCCATGCCCTCGATCAGATGGGCCACGCTCAGGGGTTCATCTCCAGTCCCGGGTGGGAGGTCGACAATCAGGAAATCAAGATCGCCCCATTCGACATCCCCCAGAAACTGTTTGATGGCGGTGTGTTTTAAAGGTCCCCGCCACACCACCGGGGAATCGGGATTGGGGAGCAGAAAGGCCATGGAGATCAGTTTGACATTGTGGAAGACCTCCACGGGACGGATAGCTTCGTTTCCACCTTGCAGGGGCTTCCAGTCAACCCCCCACATCTTGGGGACATTGGGACCGTGGATATCCGCGTCGAGGATCCCCACCCTCTGGCCATCCCCGGCGAGAACGGCACCGAGATTGACGGCCACAGTGCTTTTACCGACGCCCCCTTTGCCGCTCATCACCATGATCTTATAGTGAATTTTTCCAAGGGTCTGAGCTACTCGTTTATCTCGTTCTTGCTCTTCCGTTTTCCTCTGTTCTGCAGCGCGCGCCTCTTGTTCTTGTTGTGTGCTCATCTTTTTCCTTTACATGCTGTTCATCACCCATAATTTGTGTTGAGGGTAAACAGCCCAGCTTTAAACCTCGTTTTTCTGGTTAGCGTAATCTTCCCATTCCCCAATGGAACACTACTCATATAAGAGTGTATTCTACTCGACATACAGATAGCACTAACAACGACCCACATGGCAACTCTTTATTATGCCCGTACTTAATATATAGTAATTCACGGTACGATTGGCAAGGGGGAGGGTAAGCCCCCCCCCTTGCTTTCTTACTTTTTCTCCTCAGCAGTGAGTTCTTGGAGCCGCTTGTCGATCTCCTCCATCTGCTGCTTGAGGACTTCTTGTTGGTCTTTGAGGAACCCAGTCTCCTGTTCCTTGCTGGGGGCCTGTCCCCATGGGGCGGCATAGGGTGTATACCCAGCCCCATAGGGTGAATATCCAGCCCCATACGGCGAATACCCGGCAGGGGGTGCATACCCATACGGCGCATATCCCCAGCCGCGGCCCATGCCTCTGCCCCAGCCACGGCCTCCTCCACCGCCCCAAGCGCGGCCATAGGAATTAGCGTAACCAGGGGCGGAATACCCGGCACAGTAACCTGCCGCCCTTCCAGTCATGGGTCCGAATCCTGCTGGACCTGTTCCATCTCCTCTTGGCATTGCGAACACCTCCTTTTATTTAAAATGGAAACTCTTGAAAATATCTCCATCTGCTCTTTCCTTTTGGAAGGGCATGGACCCATCCCTACGTGGAAGTTTATGCTGTTATCGGCTATTTTCATCGGGAAATAAATTTGCTAAAGATTAGACTACTTTTCTCTCTGCACCGCATCTTCTCTCCTTGCTTTCAAGTCCTCAATCCTCGCCACGATATCATCCACTTTTTGGAATAGTCCTCTTACTTTTTCTCTTAAGACTTCTGGGGAGGGGGTATCGCCTGGCTTAGCATAGAAGGCAGGTTGGAATCCATAAGCGTAGACTGGTACTTTTACCCCGATGATTTCGCTTAGTCTGTAACCTAACCACGGATTCTGCCTGCAACCAAAAGGTGATGCTTCCTTCTCTGCCACTGCCTTCGCAAATTGTCCACAATTATCATACCCGCATAGTACACAATTACGTTTCGGCAACGATTCATATATTTTCTTTATGTTATCCTTACGAGCGATTGTCACCCTTGTATTCCTCTCCCGCTTTAAACTTGCCCCTTTGTATCAGAGGGAAACTTTTTAAAAACCTCCTCAAGCTTTGACCGAACCATATCCTCAGGAACTGAGCCGAGGATGTGGTCAACCTTTTCACCATCAACGAAAAACATCTGCATAGGTATGCTCCTAATCTGATATTCCATAGCCGTTTGAGGATTCTCATCCACGTTTATTTTGCAAAACTTAAAGCTGCCCTCATATTCCCCTGAAAGTTTATCATATATCGGTGAAACCATCATACAAGGACCACACCAAGGTGCCCAGAAATCAACCTCCGTGGGAAGATCTGAGTTTAGAACCTCCTCCTCAAAATTTTGATCCGTGATTTCTATTACCTTACTCATATTAGCTCTATTATCTCCTCTCCAACAATTTTTTCCCCAGAAGGGCCTTTGCTTCCTTCCGGATAGTTTTATAGACCGCCTCTTCCAGTTCTTTTGAGGGTAACTCTTTCACCTTCTTAAGACCAAGTTCCGAGGTGAGCTCGATGTAACGATCTACTGACATTCCCTCTCTCTCAATAAGCTTGGCGCCACATCGCACACCACAGGCATCGATCAGGATCCGTTTCTCCGATTTCATGATTTCATTGAGCTTCCATGGCACTATTACAGCCGGAAGGCATCCGATTTTCACGTCATCCGGGTTTTCCTCCCACAGCCTGATGCAGGATTTCGATGCCGCGACACCTGTTGCACATCCTCCATAGCAGGTAAACATGAGTAGTTTGTAAGGCATAATATCTTTCCTTATTTCAAGATAAGTATTCAACTATCAAAAATCAACTCGAATACATTATAACCACATAACCTCTTACAACCACCAGCATGTATGGTGTTTACTAAATTTTTAAAGGCCGTATGCAGTATCGCGATGTACCCAGACCAGTTGCACAGTAATCGTTTAGCTTTTCCCCACGAGTGTTACCGCCTTGAAGCCGGGTACCACTTTGCTGAACTGATCTTCAAGTACCTCAATTATTATATCCGTCGTTATCTGGGTTCTGTCCACGTGGCAGGCAGTGGGATTTGATAGCGGCCGATAATACTCCACGATTATTATTCCCTGGCTGATATCCACGAACCGAATATCAGCTCCTCCGAGGCTTGGCCTGACTTTGGCTAACTCGGCTTCTATTTTTTTCTCTAGTTTTTGTTCCATTTCAAGGTTGTACGTTTGCCACATCCAGGTTTATACTAGGATCTAACGCAACTTTCTCATGTAGAATTTTTTGCTCTGATATTCCACTTCTATGAGGCTGTTATCGCTTATGAGCTTTTCGATAACTCCCCTGTCGGTATCAGCCTTCTTCAGGAGTTCTATAACGGCCTCTTCTCGCATGGGATGTACTGAGGTAATGCTCAGCAGATCATTTTCAATATTGCCAGTAAAGGCAAAGGCATTGCCTTCATAGCCGATCAAATATTCTACCTCGCTTAATCTCTTACTGAAGATCTGGTATGCCCTGTTAAGGGTGTGCTCGCTGGCAGCGGTTATCGTCCTCTTTGCCGGCGGCCTTATCGGGATTGCCAGGTAGGATTTTGTTGGCTTTAACTGTGCCTGAAAGTTGGCTATTTTTTCAAGTTCCTCATTGTTATCGTTAATTTCCTGAATAAGCATACTCTCAGTAGTGAGCTCACCCTTAAAAGTATTAGCGAACGTGATCATTCCGTCTAAGATTATTCGAAGGCTCAACGATTTGTGCGGTCTGTTTATTGCGCGCCATATTTCTTCGCTTACCGTATCTACCTTGAGCGATACCCAATCAGCTTTTTGTAAGTCGTGCCTGACATCCTCCCGCCAGAGGAGGGAAGCATTGGTAATAACAGCAATTTTTATGTCTAGAGATTTGAGAAGATCGATCTCGCTGCCGAGATTGGCATCCAGGGTGGGCTCACCATCAGGCACAAAAGCCAGATAGTCTATTGGCCCCCCCTTTTCTTTAATCTGTCTGACTTTCTCCTTAGTAGCCTGAACCATCTTTTTTGGATCATAGAAAGTTTGTCGTTCAACCTGCATGTCTATAGTGTTTCCCAGTTGGCAGTAGACACATGAATAGCTGCATATCTTAGGAGGAATGTTGTTTATTCCCAGGCTGTGCCCTAATCGCCTGGATGGAACGGGGCCATAGATAAGGGAATTTATCACTCTTAACTCCGTAAGCTTCATTCTTGCCACTGTTCTCTGCGGCACCGCCATCCCCGCTGACGTTTGCAACCCCATGACCTGCGCCGGCTCAAGACCCTGAAACTAGGACCTCGGTTGGCGAACGTTTGCATTATTTCTCTTAGCAAGTCTAGATCCATGCTATTTTTAAATGTATCCTCGAAGATATCCTCAACTACAACTGTTTTCTGCCTGTAGTCTGCCCAGCCTATCAAGTGGTCGTAGTGCCGCCTCTTTTGTTCATCGCCGAGCACCTCATAGGCCTTATTTATCTCCTTAAATTTTTCCTCAGCTTCCTTCTGATTAGCGGGGTTGTGATCAGGGTGATGGCGTAAGGCCAGTTGGCGAAAGGCCTTCCTGATATCCTCACCGCCGGCATCTTTTCTTACTCCGAGTATCTGATAGTAATTTTTCTGGGTCATCCGTATTCCTTACTTCAAGACATTCTGGTCTTTTACTTTTTTTTCTTTTCCACTTCCTTGATGCGACGTTGAATCTCATTTAGTTGTTGCGCAAGCATCTGTGATTGGTTTTTGAGCGCCTCAAGTTCCTGCTCCGGACTCGCTGGCTGCGGCGTTGGACTTACCGGCGGCATCATTCCAGTCCCTGTGCCTCCATCTATTCCTATACCTTGGCCCATACCTCGGCCCATGCCTCTGCCCATACCACGACCCATCCCCATACCCCTGCCCGTGCCGCGGCCCATACCCATTCCGCCACCCATATCTCCACCGTAGTTCATACCGGCGTGAGCATCTACCGTAGGTTGTGACGTGGCCTGAAACCGTCCTGACTTGTAGGCCTGGATGGCGTCATGTACCTTCCCTGAAACCCCGGTTATCATCTGAATTCCGGCGGCTGAGAGTACCTGATAGGCATTCGGGCCGTAGTTGCCACTGAGCACCGCCTTTACCCCTTTACCGGCAATCATCTGGCCGGTGGCGATTCCTGCCCCCCCAGCAGCCATGGCGCTGGAGTTCTCCACGGCCTCAAACTCCATTGTGTCCGGGTCAACGATGATGAGGTACTGACATCGGCCGAAGCGGGGATCTACCTCAACATCCAGAGTTGGACCTGTGGCTGAAATAGCAATCCTCATAATTCACTCCTCTAGTTCATAATTGCTCAAAGTAATGCTTACGATTTGTTTTCCAGTTGCTGGATCCTGGCCTCTATTTGCTCTAGTTGCCTTCTCATAGCCTGGGCCTGATTCTTCAGAAAATCAAGTTCCTGCTTGCGTGTCATCTGGGAAGCAAACGGTACTGCAACTGGATTAGTCGATCCTGTTCCATAGTAAGGCGTACTCCCGGGTACGCCGTATGTGGGGGGATAATCCCCTTTTTCCGCATATGTCGGCGAATCAGGTGATAATGGAACAACACAAAATCCTCTGCCGCCCCCTGTTATTGGACCGAGCCCACGAGGGCCGGTACCATCGAATCCTGGCATAACCTACCTCCTTTACCGTGCCAATGAGGAATGTTGGTTACCCATCATCGACCACGGTGATGATACTACTCTTCCGTTCCCATCTCGCGCATCCTGGCCTCAATCTGTTCCAGTTGCCCTTTTATTGCCTCCGCTTGACCGCTGAGGAAATCAAGCTCCTCTTCCTTTGTCATGTGCGGGGCAAATGGTGTCTCTCCAGGGCTAACCGGTGTTTCTCCATAATAGGGATACGGGGTCTGCTGATATGGCCGGGCAGTAGGGGCCCCGGCACCACTGAGGAAATAGCCACATCTCGGAAGTCCTCCTCTCCCTATACCCACGTAAGGCCAGGGAGGAGAACTGCCACGGAAGCCAAACCCCATACCCCCCCTAAAACCGCGTCCCATGCCTCTACCTCCACCTCCACCAAATCCATTAGGCATATTTCACCTCCTATTTTTTCAGTCCTTCCAACCTCTTTCTGATGTTGTCCAGTTCGCTTTCAAGCATTCGTGCCTGGCCTTCCAGCATCACTCCTCTTACTCTTTTGGCATACGGCCCGGCATAAGGGGTTGCTCCTCAAAATACGGGCCATCCCCAACTCCGAGGGCTCCACTATCCATACCATGGTCCCAATCATTCAACCCTGTAATGCGTCAATAGGGTGAATAGCCATAGTAGGGATGGTATCCATGCGGGGCATAGCCCCAGCGGAGTCCACGACCACGACCCCGGCCCCAAAATCCCCACCCTCGACCTCGGAATCCAGCTCTCCCGCCGCGGCCAAAAGCCCTACCTATCCGTCCAGGGGCTCCAACGTTGGCGAAACCAGGCATTGGATAGCCGGCGCAGTAACCAGCTGCCCTACCGGTCATGGGACCGAAACCTGCTGGACCTGTTCTATCTCCCCACGGCATAATAAGTACCTCCTTTCATGTTACACGTGAAGACCTCGAAAGCGTCTCCTCCTCCTGGGAGGGCAGGGGCCCATCCCGTCCTGAAGCCCCTTTCTCAGGTAGAACGCCAGAACTTCATCCACATCTCCCATGATTCCCCAGATGACTTCTATGTTGTGCGTCCTCAACATCTCCTGCAGCTGCCAGTCCACCCCACCGGCGATAACCTTTGTTACCCCTTGAGAGGCCAGGAAATCGGGGATTTCCGTAGGTTGGAGGAGGGAGATATTCACCTTCTTTTTCCCCATCTCCCTTTTTCCCCGCAACTCAACAATGCATAACTCTTTTGCAAGGGAGAGCCTCGGGGCGATACGATCTCCGTTTATGGGGATGGCGACTCTCATCTAATAGAATAAGCAGCATTTATTGTGCCAATTATTTATTCATTATAACTATTTGATTTTACAAAAGAATTTTTTCAAGTAGAAATAAGAGAGTTACTGTTTTATTGCATTATGCAACAGACGCTTATGTATCTATTTGATATTTAATAAGTTATTCAGAGATAAGCTTTTATGCACTAATATTGCAATATGCAACTATAGGGCCCCCATTCTTCTCAGCTTGCGCCATAATGTGGTGCGGTGTATTCCCAATTCCTTGGCAGCCTTGGTCAGGTTGGTACCGCACCTTTGGAGGGTGTGGATGATGTGCTCTTCCTCGAGTTTCTGAATAGATTTTTTCTCTGAAGCTGGGGTTTTCTGGTCATGGAGATAGCTTGGCAGGTGTTTCTTGTATATGTGGGTCCCCTTGCAGAGGATAAAGGCGTGTTCGATGATATTCTCCAGTTCCCTGACGTTGCCAGGATATGCGTTGTTTATGAGTATGCTCATGACCTCCTCTGATACGCCGTGAATCTCCTTTCCAGTCTTTTTGTTGAACGTTGCGATGAAGTGTTCGATAAACAGGGGGATGTCAATCCTGCGTTCCTTCAGACTGGGTAGATCAATTCTCACCACATTAAGCCGGTAGTAAAGATCGTTCCTGAACTGGTTTTGCTTAACGAGCTTTTGGAGGTTCTTATTGGTGGCTGCTACGACCCGAACGTCGGCCTTGAGCGTTGCGGTTCCGCCCAGGGGTTCAAATTCTTTTCCCTCCAGTATCCGCAAAAGTTTTGCCTGAATTCCAGGGGTGATATCCCCGATCTCGTCTAAAAATATGGTCCCTCCCTCGGCCAGCTGAAATCTGCCCGGTTTGTCGTGCTTGGCATCGGTAAAGGCGCCCTTGCGGTAACCGAAGAGTTCAGATTCAAGGAGAGTTTCAGGGAGGGCACTGCAGTTCACCTTCACGAGAGGCCCCTCACTCCGAGGGCTGAGGTTATGGATGGCCTGGGCAAAGAGTTCTTTGCCCGTACCGCTCTCACCCTGAATCAGGACGGTGGCTTCGCTGCGCGCGATATCAGGGAGGATGCGGAAGATGTTTAGCATAGCAGGATGTTTGCTGATGATGTCTTGAAAGGAGTACTTGTCGTGAATCTCCTTGTCCAACTCCTTGATCAATGAGAGATCACGGAAGGTCTCAACGCCCCCTATGATTTTTCCTTTATCGTCTTTTAATACCGCAGTGCTGATGCTCACGGGAACTTCTTGGTTACCTTTATCGAGGATGTTCAGTTCCTTGTTGATGATGTTTTGTCCCGTCTCCATTGTCTCCCGCAGGGCACACTGCTCCAGGCAGACATTGGTGCGGAATATCTCATAACAATATTGGCCAAGGGCCTCTTCTTTGGAGAAACCCGTGATCCGCTCAGCCGATTTGTTGAAGGAGGTGATACGCCACTCAGTATCCACGGTGAAGACCCCATCGGCAATGCTGTCGAGTATGATATTGAGAGAATCTTTTTCACCTTCCATACGTGCCGTTACCTCATGGTTGCCCCTCGATATATCGCTCAACAGCAGCAACGGCGAGGGCGCCATCGCCGACTGCGGTGGAGATCTGTCTCAAACCTTTCTGTCGCACATCGCCGGCTGCGAATATGCCAGCTTCAGCGGTGGCGCAGTCCTGATCGGTGATGATATAGCCTTTATCGTCCAATTCAACCACATCGCGAACAAAATCGGTATTGGGGCTCTGGCCGACGGCGATAAAGACTCCGCTGACGGCCAACTCTTTCTGTTTGGAATCCCTGCCGTTTTCCAGCAGGAGGGTTTTTACCGCATCTCCTCCCGTGATCTCTCTGACCACGGTATCCCAAATAAACTCGATGGTTGGTTCCTCCAAGGCCTTGCGCTGGAGGATCTTTTGTGCCCTGAGCTGATCGCGGCGGTGTATCACGTATACCTTGCGAGTGAGCCTGCTGAGGTACAGGACATCTTCGAGCGCGGCGTCCCCTCCTCCGACCACGGTCACATCTTGGTCTTTAAAGAAGGCACCGTCACAGGTGGCGCAATAGGAGATGCCCTTGCCGGAAAATTCCTCCTCTCCGGAGATCCCTAATGTATGATACTTGGCCCCGCTGGTTATGATAAGGGCCGGAGCCGAGAATTTTTTATCGCCAGCAATGACCGTCCTTGTGTCCTTTGTCACTTCCACCTTGTCCACAGCGGTGAACCGCTGAATATCCAGGCCGAATCGGCTCGCCTGCTGGGTAAAGCGCTCGATCAGCTCCCTCCCCGAGATGCCGTCGGGGAAGCCGGGGTAGTTCTCAATTTTTTCTGCCATATACGCCTGCCCGCTGGGGATCATGGACTCCAGGAGGATGGTCTTGAGATGGGCCCGGGAGGCATAGATGCCTGCTGTCAACCCCGCCGGCCCCCCGCCGATGATAATCACGTGATGCTCTTCCATAGTGGTTTTTCCTCCTCAGTCGATTGTATAGTAGTATTATCGAATCTAACCGTGGGTTTGTCAAATGCCCCCTTTATCGTTATAATCGTCTTCATGCTTCTTGAGCGTGGAGAGTGATATCATTGCTGGATAATTACCCTTGTTTATTTTCGTCCTCTGGTGGTCTTGACAGGGTAGGTTGAGGGTATACACTAGCCACGAAGGTTCTTCAGAGGGGAAAGAGGGCGATGATAACCAGGAACATCGCCGATCATCGCCAAAAGATAGTGGGAAAGACAATCTTGTTTTCGACTCTTGAAAAAAATTCCGTGATCCACAGAGGGAAAACAGGAAATCCGGCATGAGGGAGAACCGATGGATGCATATGGGGACCGTCTTGAAGATGAACGCCATCAACTATCCCGACAAACTCGGCTGTCAGGATAAGCACAAGAGTTTTTCTTTCAAGGAGTGGAACGAGAGGAGCTGTCGACTCGCCAACGCCTTGACGGACCGGGAGATTGGATATCAGGATCGGTTTGCCATCCTTTCCTACAACCGGGTCGAATGGCTGGACATCTATGTCTCCTGTGCCAAAGGGGGGCAGATCATGGTTCCCCTCATGTTCCGCCTCGCCCCCCCTGACTTTGAATATATCATCACCCACTCGGAGAGCACGGCCTTCATCGTAGAGGCGCCTTTTGTCGAGGCCGTCAACCGCATCCGCCATCGACTCCCCATCCCCACAGAGAACTACATCTATCTCGGAGAGGGAGAGGCCCCTGAGGGCTATGTACCGTACGAAGATTTATTGGCCAGCGCATCACCCGAGGAGCCCGATGTCAAGGTGCAGGGGAACGACGCGTGGACCTTCATGTATACGTCCGGCACGACCGGCAGACCCAAAGGGGTGGTCAGAAACCATGAGAGCTATATCGCCGAATACCTCCTTGATATAGCCAACATGGCGGTGCTCCCTACTGACAAAGCGCTGTTGGTGATGCCCATGTGCCACGTCAACTCCATCTTCTATTTCGGTCCTTACACCACGGTCGGTGCACCGGTGATGGTCTATAATATGGCCACGTTTGAACCCGAGGATATGTTGAAGACCTTTTCGGAATATCACATCACTTTTACCTCCCTGGTTCCCACCCACTACATCATGATGTTGGCCCTCCCGGAGGAGGTAAAACAGAAATATGATGTGAGCACCATCAGACAATTGCTCATCTCCTCGGCGCCTGCTCGGAAGGATCTCAAGGTGGCCATCATGGAATACTTCCGCAACGCCGAGCTCTGGGAGGCCTATGGATCGACAGAGGCGGGTCTGGTGACGCTGTTGCGTCCCGAGGATCAGTTTAAAAAACTTGGTTCTATCGGCAGGGAAATCTTCGGGATTGACCGGATAAAGATCTTGGATGAGGAGGGAAATGAGGTCCCCGAGGGTGCGGTCGGCGAGCTGTATTCCCGTACGCCCCAGGTCTTTACCGAATATTGGAAGGATCCTGAAAAGACCCGAGAGGTCTTCCGGGGGGAGTGGTTTTCCGCCGGCGACATGTGCAGAAGGGATGAGGACGGATATTACTATCTCGTTGACCGGAAGGCCAATATGATCATTACGGGGGGTGAGAACGTCTATCCCTCAGAGGTGGAAGGCTGTGTGGGGGGGCATGAGGCGGTTCGGGATGTCGCCGTCATCGGCGTGCCCGATGCACAATGGGGTGAGGCGATCAAAGCGGTGGTGGTCTTGCACGATGGCTACGAACCGAGCGATCAATTGGCCCAGGAAATCATGGAGTTCTGCAAGGGACGGATCGCCGGGTATAAACGCCCTAAGTCCGTGGACTTTATCGAGGACGAAGCGATGCCGCGTACCGGTACCGGCAAGATTTTGCACCGGATTTTGCGGGAGCGGTATGGTTCCTGGAGTGACGAGTAAGGGCGTTCAAGACAGAGATACATCGTGGATCGAGGGGCCGCATGGAGGCAGGGCCCCGCGTTCATGCGTCGCTCTACTCTCCCCAAGGGGAGACGATCGAACACTGCGTTCAGGCATTGTAGCATTGCTTTTTAGGATGGTTTTGTTTATCATTTTTTTTACAATTTCCTTGATCCTGATGAGGAGGCTATGAAGAAGGTCTTAATTCTCGGTGCACAGGGGATGCTCGGTCATGATCTCCTCACCGCCTTCGCCGACGGAAATGATGTTGTCGGGTGGGATGTGGGGAACGTGGACATCACCCGGCAGGGAGTAACGCGCAAGGCCATCAAAGAGCTCTCGCCGTCTGTGGTAGTCAATGCGGCAGGATACACCGATGTTGATGGATGTGAGAAGGAGATACACAAGGCCTTAGCCGTTAATGGAGAAGGGTCAAAAAATGTGGCGAAGGGGTGTCGGGACGTCGGAGCTAAGCTAGTCTACATCAGCACCGATTACATTTTTGATGGAGACCGGAAGAGGCCGTACCGTGAGGATGATTCTCCCAATCCCCTCAACATATATGGCGAGAGTAAACTGATGGGTGAACGCTATATTGAGGAATTATTGGATGATTACCTCATCGTCAGGACTCAATGGCTCTATGGGAAACATGGTCGCAACTTTGTCGAAACCATTGTCACGTTAGCCAACGAGCGGGATAGCATTGAGGTGGTACACGATCAAGTGGGGTGTCCTACCTACACGGTTGACCTGAGCGGGGCTATTGCGGCCCTGGTTGCCAAAGACCTCCGGGGCGTTTTTAACGTCAGCAACAACGGCTCTTGTTCGTGGTATGATTTCGCCGTGGAGATCGTGCGGCTGGCAGGGGCATCGGAGGTGAACATCATACCGGTATCCTCCAAAGATCTCAGCCGACCTGCCAGGAGACCGCGCTATTCTGTTTTTAATTGCCAGAGACTAAGACGAGAGGCCGGTATCGAGATGAGGCCGTGGCAGGGGGCCTTGCACGATTACTTTGTGCACAGGAAAGGGTAGATGAAGATCTGTGTGATCGGGAGCGGCTACGTGGGGTTGGTAACCAGTGTGTGTTTGGCCGAGTTCGGCATGGAGGTCGTCTGTGTTGACAAAGACAAGACGAAAATAGCGATAGTGCAACAGGGCAGGAGCCCCTTTTATGAGCCGGGGCTGGATGATTTGATAGAAAAAAATATGGCGGAGGGGAGACTCTCCTTTAGCACCGATACGCAGAAAGGCGTCAGGGACAGTACCGTGGTCTTCATCGCCGTAGGAACCCCTGCCAACATGGATGGTTCACCCGATCTCTCCCATGTGGAGGCGGTTGCGAGGGACATCGCCGGCTATATGACCGCATATAAGATCATCGTCCTCAAGAGCACTGTCCCCGTTGGGACGGGTAAATGGATCAAGGGGGTCATTGAGGAGGCATTGAAAGGAGCGGTTCCCTTTGACCTGGTCTCCAATCCTGAATTTCTCCGTGAAGGGGCGGCTGTAGAAGATTTCTTCAGGCCCGACCGGGTCGTCATCGGAACGGAGAGTGAGGAGGCCATCGAGGTGATGAAAGAGATCTATAACGCCCTCTATCTCATCGAGGCCCCCTTCGTCATTACGACCATAGAGACTGCCGAGATGATCAAATATGCCTCCAATGCCTTTTTGGCCACAAAGATATCGTTCATAAATGAGATAGCCAATCTGTGTGAGCGGGTGGGGGCGGATGTCCACGATGTGGCCCGGGCCATGGGCCTTGATGGCAGGATCGGAAAGAAGTTTCTCCACCCCGGTCCTGGTTTTGGAGGATCGTGTTTTCCCAAGGATACCAAGGCCTTGGTCCACATAGGAAAAGTGCACAACAGTGAGATGGAGATCGTCCAATCCACCATCAGGGTCAATAAGAGACAGAGAGAAAGGATGATCGAGAAGATCGAGGCGATGATGGGGGATGTGCGGGGCAAGACCATCGGCATCTTGGGCCTCGCCTTCAAACCCAATACCGACGATATGCGGGAGGCCTCCTCCATCGTCATCATCCAGGGACTTCAGGCACGGGGGGCGCGAATCAAGGTCTATGACCCGGAGGCCATGGAGGAGGCACAGAAGATCTTCAAGGACGTCATCTACTGTAAGGGACCATATGAGGTGGCGAGAGAAAGCCATGCCCTGGTGTTGGTTACCGAGTGGAATCAATTCCGCCTCTTGGATCTCGAACGGGTCAAAGGATTGTTACAGGAACCGGTCTTTATCGATTTGCGGAATGTCTACGAACCTCTCCAGATGCGGGAGATGGGATTTCGGTACTGCGGGGTGGGGAGGTAATGGATTGGATTTTTGTGGGAGACGCCCACTTCGCCTCCGGGGATGGGAAGCGAAGAGACCACTTCGTTCGTTTCATCAAAAAAAATAAGCAGGCATTACATACCCTGGTCATCATGGGGGACTTCTTCGACTTTTGGTTTGGCTTCCGCAATTTAGCACCCTTGAAAAAAGAATATAGTGGTCTTCTTGAGCTCTTGGAGGGGCTCAGGGCAGATGGCGTTCGGGTAATCTATCTGGAGGGGAATCACGACTTCTGTTTGGGACCCTACATGACCGAGGAGTTGGGGATCGAGGTCTATGAACGGTCTGCGGAGATAAATTTGGATGGAAGGAGGGTTTACCTCGCCCACGGTGACCTGGCGCATCCGCCGATGAGTCACCGGGCGCTTGCCTGGTTTTTGCGAAACAGGGTGACCTATGGGTTGATCTCACTCCTAGGACCGCGAATTGTTATCGCCGTCGCCAAGCAGTGGAGTGCTGAAAGCAGGGGACGCAATATGGGACGATCCCCCGAAATCATCGCGCGACTGCGAGGGTTTGCCCGACAGAAGTTGCGAGAAGGATTCGATGCCGTCATCCTCGCCCATTCCCATCTCCCCGAGGCCATAACCATGAAAAAAGGAAAGGGGGAGGGCGATTACTTCAACGTGGGAAATTGGATGCGGGAATTCTCCTATCTACGGTATAACGAAAAACGGGGTTTTTCCCTCGAGTACTATAAGACGAAATAAATAACGCAGGTGTGACCCCTGGGGTTTTCCTTGTAAGCATAAACGGTGCATAAAGATTTTAAGCACAATGATTAAATCAAGACATATAGAACTCAACAAAAAGGGCAACAGAGGACCCTAGGTAAAAATAGGCATTGAAAAGTCCAGCATTTCCTGCTACAGTCTGGGACGGTGAATTGAGAGGTGTTTGGCCCAACAAGTGGAAGATGACCCCGAAATCGCCTGCGGTCACGTACAAGGGGATTGTCCCTTACAAAATACCCCCTAGGGTCATCGAGGAGTATAAGAAGTAAATAAATCAATAAATCAGTCAAGGTCCACCCGCCCTATTTCTCTATAGGGTGTAGGAGTTGGCATACTGTTCGTGACATGATATAGGAGGAATTATACATGTCATATAGATCCGAGATACAAGATAACATCGGTATCTTCACTATTGACAACGCCCCGTCGAATTCCATTTCCACGGAAGCGTTGAAGGCCTTGGAAGCGCTCATCGATCGTGTGAATGCGGAAAAGGAGCTCAAGGGTATTGTGCTGACCGGTACGGGCCGGTCTTTTTGCGCTGGGTATGATCTCGTCACGTTCACCAGCTTTGAAGGGCCGGACGACATCGTCAAATGGTTCTCGGACGACGAAGAGATACTGTTCAAGCTCTTTACCTGTTCGAAACCGGTTGTGGCGGCGGTCAACGGCCACGCCACCGCCGCCGGCATGATCCTCGTACAGGCCTGCGACTACCACCTGATCAAGGATCACCCGAAGGTCAAAGTGGGAATGACCGAAATCAAGCTGGGCATGGCCTTGACTCCGTGCCAGGGCGAGATCATGCGCTTTGGGCTCGACACCGATAAAAACTGGCGAGAGGTGATGTTCAAAGGCCAGCTCATTCCGGCCCCAGTCGCCGTGGAAATGGGAATCATCGACGAGCTCGCGGACGAAGCCGAGTTGCTCGAAAAGGCCAAAGCGAAAGTGTGCGAATACATCGATACACCCAACAGGCCGTTCATCAAGCTCAAAGCCATCCAAAGAAAATTTGCCGCTCGACAGGCTCGCGAACAAATAGATGCCTACGAATACAAAGGCGAAGTCGCCACTTTTACCAATCCGGTTGTCATCGCCGGATTGAAAAAGACATTGGAAAAGATCCTGGCGGCCGGCACATAGCGCGAGCTCGGCAAAAGACAACGGCTTAAAGCGCCATTATATATAAAAATGTATTGAATATTTCAGCATTGCCTGATATCTAATAACGTGGGATTGTGGAAATGCGGGAAAAGGTCCCGCAATATAGTACGAGTCTCAATTAAAAAAGGAGGAGTGTACTATGAAAAAGCGCAGGGTGTTTTGGAGTGTCTTGTTGGCGGCCTTTCTTGTGGCCACCATCAGCTTTTCTGCCTGGGGGGCTGAGACGATCCGGATAGGGGTGATCGGCCCGATGAAATATGTCCAGGGCATCGGGCACTGGAACGGGGCGACCATGGCCGCCGACATTATCAACAAAAAGGGGGGTATTAAGGTTGGGGACAAAAAGATGAAGATCGAGCTGGTGAAAGCGGATTCCAACGAATTCCTCAACGTCACGGACGCAGCCAATGCCATGGAGCGGCTCGTTACCACGGATAAGGTGGACTTCGTGGTGGGCGGGTTCCGCACCGAGGCGGTCCTGGCCATGCAGGACATCGCCATGGAGCGCAAGGTGGTCTTCATCGACTGTGGGGCAGCCCACCCTGAGCTCTGCAAGCGGGTGGCCGAGAACTACGACTTCTACAAGTATTTCTTCCGGGGGACCCCCTTCAATTCTACCTACCTAGCCAGGACGTCCTTTGTCCATTTGGATATCGTCGCGACCTTATTGAAAGAAAAGTTGAACATACCCAAGCTCAAGGTCGCTGTGGTGGGAGAAAAGGCCATGTGGGTTGAGCCGATGATCAGCTATGCCGAGGCCTACATTAAAGGCAAGGGGATGGAAGTGGCGGGTGTGTGGAGACCCTCACCGGTAGCCACGGATGTCACTGCCGAGCTTACCGCCATCCAGCGTTCAGGGGCCAATATCATTTTTACGATCTTTTCCTCCTCGGTGGGTATTACCTTTGCCCGACAGGCAGGGGAGCTCAAGATCCCGGCCTTTCAGGTGGGCATCAATGTGGAGGCCCAGAAGGACGATTTCTGGGAGGCCACTCAGGGGATGGGCAATTATGTCTTCACCATGAATACCTATAACCAAGACGTCAGGCAAACCAAACTCACCAAGGAATTTGTCGAGGGCTATATGGAGCGGTTCGGTGAGGTACCGACCTACACGGCAGATACGTACTACGCTATTCGGTACGCCCTTAAGCCGACCATTGAGGAAGCCGGGACACTGGATTCCGACAAGATAGTGGACATCCTGGAAGATCGTGTGTACAAGACCCCTTCCGGTACCGTAAAATATATGAAGGATAGCGAGGGACGGCACCTCCACGATCTCACCTGGGGTCCGGGCTATCTGACATCCTTGGGTGTTCAATGGCAGGATGGCGAGCTCAAGGCCGTGTGGCCCTACAAGTGGAAGATGACCCCGGATTCACCGAGGATCACGTATAAGGGGATGGTACCCATTAAGATACCGCCCTGGATGATCGAGAAGTATAAGAAGTAAATATATCAATAATTCTGTTATGGTACGCCCGTTCCTTGTCTCTGCAGAGAGAAGGGACGGGCGTTTTAATATATATAAAAAAGACATTGAATATTCCTCCGTTGCTTGGTATCTAATAATGTGGGATTGCGGAAAATGCGGGAAAAGGTCTCGCAATATAGTACGAGTCTCAATTAAAAAGGAGGAGTGTACTATGAAAAAGCGTAGGGTGTTTTTAAGTGTTTTATTAGCGGTCTTTCTTGTGGCCACCATCGGCTTTCCTGCCTGGGGGGCTGAGACGATCCGGATAGGGGTGATCGGCCCGATGAAATATGTTCAGGGCATCGGGCATTGGAACGGGGCAGTCATGGCCGCCGAGGAGATCAACGAGGAGGGTGGTGTTAAAGTTGGGGACAAGAAGATGAAGATTGAGCTTGTGAAGGCGGATTCCAATGAATTCCTCAACGTCACGGACGCCGCCAATGCCATGGAGCGGCTCGTCACCACGGACAAGGTGGAATTCGTGGTGGGCGGGTTTAGGACCGAGGCGGTCCTGGCCATGCAGGACATCGCCATGGAGCGCAAGGTGATCTTTATCGGCTGTGGGGCGGCCCACCCAGAGCTCTGCAAGCGGGTGGCCGAGGATTATGATACCTACAAGTATTTCTTCCGGGGGACCCCCTTCAATTCCTCCTACCTTGCCAGGACGTCCTTTATCCATTTGGATACCGTGGCGGCCTTATTGCGGAAAGAATTGAACATACCCAAGCTCAAGGTCGCGGTGGTGGGGGAGAAGGCCATGTGGGTTGAGCCGATGATCAGCTATGCCGAGGCCTACATTAAAGGCAAGGGGATGGAAGTGGCGGGTGTGTGGAGACCCTCACCGGTGGCCACGGATGTTACTGCCGAGTTGAACGCCATTCAGCGTTCAGGGGCCCATATCATTTTTACGATCTTTTCCTCATCGGTGGGTATTACCGTTGCCCGACAGGCAGGGGAGCTCAAGATCCCTGCCTTTCAGGTGGGCATCAATGTGGAGGCCCAGAAGGACGATTTCTGGGAGGCCACCCAGGGGATGGGCAATTATGTCTTCACCATGAATACCTATGCCCGTGGGATCAAGGTAAATAAGCTCACGAAGCCCTTTGTTGAAGGCTATATGAAGCGATTCGGCGAGGTACCGACCTACACGGCGGATACGTACGGTGCTATTAAGTGGGCGCTTGTGCCGAGCATCGAGAAGGCCGGGACCCTGGATTCCGACAAGATCGTGTCCATCCTGGAGGATCGTGTGTACCTGGTTCCTTCCGGTACCGTAAAATATATGAAGGATAGCGAGGGACGGCACCTCCACGATCTCACCTGGGGCCCGGGATACCTGACATCCTTGGGTGTTCAGTGGCAGGATGGCGAGCTCAAGGCCGTGTGGCCCTACAAGTGGAAGATGACCCCGGATTCACCGAGGATCACGTATAAGGGGATGGTACCCATTAAGATACCGCCCTGGATGATCGAGAAGTATAAGAAGTAAAAAATCCGTCATGGTGCGTCCGCCCCTTCGAGTAAGGGGCGGACGTTTTTATGGGCATTGTGCAAAAAAAAGCGAGACCCCACCGTTCTGGCGGGGTCTCGCTTGTGTAAGACCTTACATGCCTTGAGTTCTGGCGTTTCCGTCAACTCACAAGGGGAAAGCCGTCTGTTTAACCCTTGCTTGTCAGATACTGGTGGATTGCCTGGGACGAGTTTCTCCCCGCCCCCATGGCCAGGATTACCGTAGCCGATCCGGTTACGATGTCGCCGCCGGCGTAGACTCCCTCACGCGAGGTCTTGCCCGTCTCTGGGTCAGCCACGATATACCCCCATTTGTTTAACTCCAGATTGGGGATGGTCCCGGTGATGATGGGATTGGCGCCGGTGCCGATGGCGATGACCACCAGGTCCACATCCATGGTAAAATTGGAGCCCTCGATGGGCAGTGGCCTCCTGCGGCCGGAGTCATCGGGCTCCCCCAGCTCCATCTGGATGCATTCCATACCCACGACCCATCCCTCGTCGTTCCCGATATAGCGCAACGGGGCGGTCAGGAACCGGAACTGGACCCCTTCTTCCTCAGCATGGTGGACCTCTTCGGCACGGGCCGGCAACTCCGTCTTGGAACGACGGTAGACGATATGGACGTTGTCCGCCCCCAGTCGCAGGGCGGTGCGCGCCGAATCCATGGCCACATTGCCGCCGCCGATCACCGCTACATTCTTCCCGTGGGCGATGGGGGTATCATATTGTGGGAAGAGGTAAGCCTTCATGAGATTGGATCGGGTCAGATATTCATTGGCCGAATAGATCCCACAGAGGTTTTCACCGGGGATGTTCATGAAGACGGGCAACCCCGCCCCCACCCCGAGAAAAACGGCGTCATATCCCATCTCGAAGAACTCATCCACGGAGAGGATTTTCCCGATGACGTAGTTGTACTTGATCTCTACTCCCAACCGTTGCAGATAGTCCACCTCTGCCTCAACAATGGCCTTGGGAAGCCTAAACTCCGGGATCCCATAGACAAGGACTCCCCCCGGCTTATGGAGGGCCTCGAAGACGGTCACTTGGTGGCCGTACTTGACGAGGTCGCCCGCCAGGGTGAGCCCTGCCGGCCCCGATCCCACCACAGCTACCTTCTTCCCCGTCGGTGGGGGGATATCGGGCAGGGATACCTCCCCTTGTGCCCTTTCATAGTCGGCAGCAAACCGCTCCAGCCTTCCGATGGCTACGGGCTCGTCTTTCTTGCCCAGGACACAGACGGACTCGCACTGTGATTCTTGCGGGCATACCCTCCCGCAGACAGCAGGGAGGCTGTTGTCCTCTTTCAATTTTTTGGCAGCGCCGATGAAGTCGCCTTCGGCGATCAGCTTGATAAACTCGGGGATCTTTACCCCCACCGGGCACCCTTCGATACATGTGGGCTTCTTGCACTGGAGACATCGACTTGCCTCTTTTTGGGCGAGCTCAGGGGTGTAGCCGTTGGGTACCTCTTTAAAGTTCTTGCTCCTCTCCTTAGGATTTTGCTCAGGCATCGGTTGCCTGGGTATCTTTTCTTTCTTCACTTTCTTTTCTTTCTCGGCCATGGTTATCCCTTTCTATTGCCCCTGTTCTTTTTGAAAGAGGTCATACGATCTGCGTTCTTCTTTGAGATAGGCGGCTTGGCGTTTGGTCAACTCGTCGAAGTCGACTTGGTGTCCGTCGAATTCCGGGCCATCGACACAGCAAAATTGCGTCTTCCCACCCACCGTGACCCGGCAGGCGCCGCACATCCCCGTGGCATCTACCATGATAGCGTTGAGGCTTACCAAGGTTTTTACGCCGTACGGTTGGGTGGTCTTGCACACGAATTTCATCATGGGGACCGGCCCAATACCCACCACCAGCTTGACGTCCTTTTTCGCATCGAGCAGGTCCTTGAGGGCATCGGTAACAAAGCCGTGTCTTCCATAGGAGCCGTCGTCGGTGGTAATCAGGAGTTCATCGCTCGCGTTCTTCATATAATCCTCCATGATCAGGAGGTCTTTGGTCCTGGCCCCGATAATGGAAATGACGTGGTTGCCGATATCCTTGAGGCCCTTGGTGATGGGGTACAGCACGGCGATTCCCGTTCCGCCTCCCACGCAAATGACCGTGCCCAGTTTCTCCAAGTGGGTCGGCCTTCCCAGGGGGCCGATGATATCGAGGATGGCGTCTCCTACCTGAAAGGTGCGCAGCAAGGCCGTCGTCTTCCCCACCACCTGGAAGATGATATCGATGGTCCCCCCCTCAGGATCGATGCCGGCCATGGTGAGAGGTATCCTCTCCCCCGTCTCATTTGGCCTGAGTACCACAAACTGCCCTGGTTGGGCCTTTGCGGCGATCAGCGGGGCCTCGATCTTGAAGTGACAAACGGTATTTCCCGCCATTTCTCGTTTTTCCACTATCTTAAACAAGGTTCTTCCTCCCTTTGCCTTTGATTTGTTTTGTGTGAACTATCACAAACCTCCAGCTCTGTCAAGTTTCACTCGAACCAATGAGATGCGCACTTTTTTGCAATATTAAGAAGGTTGCACTCTTTTGATATCATGGCTCATATTAAGGAGGTGCACAATCTTCTGCCATAATTGCCGTTTTCCCTCTCCTGTGTGGGCGGAGAAGGGGACGAGCGCCTCCGGCATGATGGAAAGGGCTTCGCTTGTTTGCTGCAGGACCTTGAAAATCTTATTTTTTGAAAGCTTGTCGACTTTGGTCATGGTGATTATCGCAGGTATGGAGAGGGTCTTCAGCCACGCGATGAGTGAGAGGTCCAAGGGTGTGGGGTCTATCCGGGCGTCGATGATGACTACCACTCCGCAGAGGGTTTTTCTGTCTTGACAGTATTGCTCTATGAGGGGGCTCCATTGTTTGCGCACCTGGTGGGGGACCTTCGCATAGCCGTATCCGGGTAGATCCACCAGGCACACCGATTGATTGACCAGATAGAAATTGATAGACTGTGTTTTTCCAGGGGAAGAACTGGTTCGAGCCAGGCCCTTGCGGTTTACCAGGGTGTTGATAAGGGATGATTTTCCCACATTGGACCTCCCTGCGAAGGCCACCTCCAGATAGCGGCCTGGTGGATACTTATCGGTAGGATAAACGCTCTTGAGGAATTCCACAGTTGTGATCTTCATTTTCTCTCCAAGGGAGTTATACCAGATCAAGGGGCCTATGGCAAAAATATTGCGTAATTTAACTTCGGTAAGAAGAAGGAGGATATATTTCTAAAAAGCTTGACGCATTGAACAGAAAAAAGTAAGATTTTAATCTATGATACCTCTTAAAAACATCAGGAGGATCATTGCCAAGGCCTCTCAACAGCCGGCTTATGCCTTACGAGCGGCTCGAATGCGGCTCTTATCCTCCTTGAGCTATCGCTTTCTCGATGGGAAGAGTGCCCCCCCTGAGACCATCTCGCTCCTGCTCACCTATCAATGCAATCTGCATTGTAAGATGTGTGGGCAGTGGGGTGAGCGGGGTAGCTTAAAAAATCTCCCGCCTGCCATCACGAAGAGGTATCTGGAGCTTCCACTGATTGAAAGGCTCATCGAGGAGATAAAGACCTTTCATCCCACCATTACCCTCTTCGGTGGAGAACCTCTGCTCCACCCCCAATGGGGGGAGGTCGTCAAACGGATCAAGGGGGCCGGGCTTCGCTGCAACATGATCAGTAACGGCATCCTGCTCAAGAAGAAGGCCGATGAGGCGGTGCAACTGGGTTTGGATGAGATCATCTTCTCCCTGGACGGCCCTGCCGAGGTGCACGACGCAATTCGGGGGGGGAAGGGGGTATTTAACAGGGCATTGGAAGGCTTTCAGCATCTCCAGGATGCGAAAGAGCGATACGGCAAGAAGAAGCCCACGGTGAATGTCAACACGGTCATCTGGGAGGAGAACCAAGCCATGCTCCCCGATATCGTGGAGCAGGCGACCCGCTTCGGGGCCCAGACCGTCACCTTTCATCACCTCATCTTCCTCGATCAGGTGGCCTTCACGGAGACAGAGGCCATCACACAGGAGGCCCTTGCCTGCAATTCACCTGATTGGGGAGGGTTCGTCAGAGACGAGCTCCCCGGGATAGACCCGGAGCGGATCATTGCGCAGAGGCGCACGATTGAACGGGGGAGGAACGCAATACCGGCCTTTTTTTATCCCAACTTCACCGATGAGGAGATCAGGACGTACTATAGTTCTTTTGATTTTCTTCCCACCTCGTATAAGCGGAGGTGTCTGAGTCCTTGGATGGTGGCCTATGTGCTGCCGGATGGGACGGTCAAGCCCTGCCTCAGCCTGGGGTATGCGATGGGGAACCTACATGAAGTCCCCTTCAAGGAGATATGGAACGGCGAGGGTGCGGTGAGCTTCCGCCGCCTTCTCAAAGAAAGGGGCTATTTCCCAGTCTGCCCCCGGTGCACGGAGTTTTGTAGATTTTAACGGTGGTCTCGAAGTTGGTTTGTTACTAAGTGGATGCGCTGGTCTATTCCAGATACCGCCTCACGCAATCAAAATCTCTAGGTAGGACGAATAAGGGAACAATTGCGCCAACCCCGTCGGCAGTGGTTGCCAGTTGGACCATTCATGTGCTGTGTTTTACACACCTGGAGCACTGCCTCCTCCGGCCTCCCCTTACACAACACCACCAACTTAGGTTTGGTCCAGACCTTGTTCTTCATTTTTTACGGCCTCCAAGTTTTAAGGTTATAATTGCAGCACGTACACCTTCCAAACTATTACTTATAGCTGTATCCGTTTAACATATATAGTATATCACATCTTCCATGAAAAGGGCACTTTTCATGGTTGTTTGCAATAATGATCTAGGACTCTCCGGACATTTCTTTTTTAGCCGTTCTTTCTGGGTGCGAAGAGTGATAATAAAAAGTTCTTTGCGTCCTCGGTTTCGTGCGAACGATACAGTGTGTCGGCCCAGTGTAACCGATTCATCAGCTCTTGACCGAGTTCATGTTCCAATAATTGCTCCTTGTATGTCGTGAAGGAAAAGTCGTTGTTCTCGAACGCATGCATGATTGAGTTGGCTGCCACGTGACCGTACCCTAAGCTAAAAGAAATCCCTTCACCCCACAAGGGGTCGATCCCTGCAGCATCGCCGACCAGGAGCACCCTGTTTGCCGAAAAGACCGATTCGGGATGAAACCACCGTAACTGACACCTTTCAATTCGACCTTCATCCAGTGAAATACCCCGAGTGGCTAAAAACTCCCCAAGGATATTCCTGAGGAGAGGGATTTCCTTCCGAGAGGTGGAGAAACCACCGACGCCTATGTTCAGCCATGTTTGCCCCTGCATTATCACCGGGAAAGACCACGCATAGCCTCGAATCCCATGTCGGAAAGTACAAGAAAAGTCTATCACCGCTTCCAACGTGCTTTGCTCAGGGGGGCTAAGGCGATCAACGCGCTGCATAAAACGTAAGGCACTGCACGTGTTCTTTGGTTCCCGTATGTCCGTGTTTCTGCACAGCGTTCTGCGTATAATGCTTCGAACACCATCGGCACCCACCAAGACCCGTGTAGTAAGATTGCGCTTAGGAGTTTGCACCGCAACTGTTATGCCTTGGTAAGAAAAGGAGCTCACAGGCTCGCCCTGGGAAACCGCAATGCCCAGATCCAGTGCCGCGCGGACTAACGCCTCGTCGAACTCTTCTCGTATTACCGTTCGTAATCCCCCACCATCAATGCGATATTCCACATAGCCGTCATGCCCAAAGGCGACGCGTGTCCTTGTAAGCGACAAGGATGAAATCTCCATCTCGATACCGAGGCGCTGCAGCCAGTAATCCGTATATGCACTGATCCCACCCCCGCAGATCTTCTTGCGGGGGTGCGTTTCCTTTTCCAGAACGACCAGTCGATCTCCCATCGACGGTAGGAGCTTGGTCAGGCATATGGCCGTCGAGATGCCGGCGGGTCCTGAACCGGCGACGATGATGTCATATTCACGCTCTCTTGATTTGCCCATAATTTAGTTCACCGTTTTGAGGGTAGAAGCTCCAAGAAAGTGGGACGCCTTTGCGCCCTTTCTAGGCCCTGTATGTTAAAGCGTATTGCAGGCCGATATTCTGTATGTCCTTTGAGGATATTTCGTCTTCTATAAGTGAGAGGTTGACAGAGACAAAAGCAGCCTTGTATGACCGCCTCAAAATATAATTGAGGGTTTGCACGTGGCTATAGGCAAGGCTGAGCCGGTGGTTGTCCAGGAGGCGAATAAATCTGGTAGGGCTTCGCGGATGAAAATAAAATACACGCCCTCCATTACCCTGAAAGGAGATGTGCAAAAGGTTGCATTCCTTAATCAATTCCTGTGCGGCGTCTCGAAATTTGAGCTTGGACATGAGTGTAGGACTATCGATGTCCCGGCGATCAAGACGAGGATATATCTCTACACCGGTCCTGCCATCGAAATACATATCAATCCCAAATACAAATTCATCATGGGCCGGGTAATCACGGATGCCTTCAATGAGGGGGTGTAACGAGATGACCTGCTCTACCTTTTCAGGGTATTCCCTGACCATGAGATAATATTTGACCTTCGAGTCATTTATGTTTGATTTACAGTCTAAGCCTAAACCTACGGCTACAACCTTTGTTATATCAAGATTATTGTTGACCATTTCACTCAGCATATCGTGGTTTAAACACACATTATCACACCCTGCGATTTTATTTAAAAGATCATAGCTTGCCTGAAGACCGGCCATGATTGCTCGTTGCTCATACCCTAATCTAATCCTCGCCCCATGCGTGCCTCCAGGTGAGATCTGAGCCGAACATTCCAATATTGAACAAGGGGGTGTAGATAGTAATGTCTCAAAGTGCCGCAGTAATATGTTCTCTTCTAGCCCAAACTCTTTTTTGTGTAAATCATATGCCCGGATTAATGGATTCATATGCTCATTATCGTTGTTGTCCGGTTATGGTATTTATGACAAATGGATTTTCTATCAAGGTCGCGATGTTGCCAATTGTGACGTGTGTAATGAAGATAGAAAAATGGCGCCTTCATCTCGTGGTATCTAAATCACCAAGATGTGCGGGTTATTGCCGAGTTGATGCGCTTGTCTGTTCCAGGTCTCAACTCACGAAAAAAGCTAGGTGGGAATCACCCGTTGACACGGGGCGCTATAGATCGAGCAGTTGTTGACATTGGGACCTCGTCTGCCCCCTGTTTTACACACCTGGAGCACCGCTTCCTCCGGCCTTCCCTTAAACAACACTATCAACTTGGGCTTCGTCCAGACCTTGGCCTTCATCGTTTATATCCTCCGTCTTTTTGGTACTATGAACTGCTCGTTTATTGGAACAAATAAATATTCCATTTATCATATAATTATATCATCTTCTCTTCTTTATGATAAGCAATTTTTGTTCCTTTTTTTGGTGATCACCATGCCCTGGGAATAGCCTCATGTTAGACCTCCAAGGATTGGCGAGGACCGCGCGACGTTGAGAAGGCTTCAGCCCTGGCGTGGGCAACCTGGCAGAAATAGGTTACCGGTGCATCCAATTCCCCGGTCTCAAGATGGGCATGGGCAGGGCACCACATACAGAGGTTGATCAAAGGACACACCCGACACGTTTTTAAAAATTCGTTTCTTTCCGATCGTATGGCCCGTACCTGGGGGACAAAGTTTCGCCACGCATCGGTAAGGGTTCCTTGTTTCAGGTCATAGATACAACGGGGATGCCAGAGGGAGGGACAGAGACGAAAGAGGCCGTCATAGCTGAGGCTGAAACTTGTAGTCCCTGCACCGCACTGAAAGAGATGGTTGCCTGGGGGATAAGCAGACTGAGGAAGAATGAGCTTATCGCACCCTTCTTTCAAGGCCTGGAACCGTTCAGGATCCGATTGCTCGAGGGCGACGATCTCTTCGGGAGAGAGCCTTTCGGCCTTTATCTCTCCATTTCTTGTGGGGTCGCCGTCGTATCGCAGGTGTAGAAAGGGGTCAAAGCGGAAGTCGTCTTTTACCCTTTCCCTGCAGAAGCGGGCAATTGCCGGCTGTTCGTAGAGATTGGAGCGAAGGGCCATGGCCTTGAGTTGTACGTTAAGGTTGCTTCCGAGGAGTAGCTTAAGCCCTCGACGAAAGGCTGCAAAGGAGCCTGACCTTCGAGTAACCCTCTCATAGGATTCCTTGCTGACTCCATAGACCGAAACCTCGATATCTCTCGGCGGATACTTCTCAAAGAGTCTAATATGTTCTTTTGTGATTAATGTGGCATTGGTAAAGACCGAGATCAAAAGCCCCTTCTTTTTGAGGTGGAGATAGATATCGGGAAAATCTTCTCTTAGTAAAGGTTCGCCGCCGGTGATGAGACACCATAAGGCGCCGAGAGATACGGCTTCATTTGTTATTTCTTTGATTTCCCCAAGAGAGAGTTCTCTTTTTTTCGCCTCCGCATCCCTAGCCGGAAGGTTGATGTAGCAGTGACGGCAATTGTTGTTGCACCGGGCGGTGATCTCAAGATCAAAGGAGATCAACCCCCTTCTTTTTCTGATTTTTTCCCAGAGGGTAAGATCATGTAAGTCAGCGGATGCAACATAGGGTTCACGCACCGTGCCGCCTCCTTATCATAAAGCGGAGAGATCTCCAGATAGGGGCTAATAAGGGTAAGAGCCTCCAACGGGTCATGAAGGCTATTAAAGACCGCTCTGGACCGAGGCCAAGGAGGAGTTTTACACCGTTTCTCTCTACTTTGATGACACGCCCGAAGATATGTGCCTTGGCGATAAACCCATCAGGGTCTGGAATGTTGTCTCCCATGGTGAGGGAAGCCCCCCTCTTTTTTTTGATTACTCGATGGATGATAAGCTTGTTGGTGCTCGGATGGGTGAAGACCACCACCTCACCGAAACGGGGGGCAGGCCCCTGCAGCGGAACAATCGTGAGGACATCGCCGTCCTTGATAAAGGGAGACATGCTGAAACCTTTGCACCGAAACCTGAAGGATGCCCCTGCGTCGAGCACGCCTTTCATGAGCGCTTCAAGGTGTGGACTGGAGAGCGATAACTCCTCCCGTTTCTTGACAAAGAGCGTTGGCTTACCCTGCATGTTAGGCGAAGTGGATCGTGCAGCAGGTCTTATATCATTTTTGTGGGGCCTCAACGATCATTTTCCTTTTGATGAGTTCTTCCGCAAGGCCGATCACATCCTTCTCGATCTCACCTTCCGGTGCCTCATATTCCGCAGCGAGTTCCTCTGCCACCGCCTTCAAGCTCTTTTTGCCGTCGAGTTTTTCCCACATGGCCCTGCCGGTCTCGTTCAGGGTAAAGAGTTCATCCTCCATATCCCCCATGCCGGCGACCAGCGGGACGATGATGAGTTCTCCCTCAAGCTCCCTGCACACCAGTTCCTCCGAAGGGAGGTAGGCGGCGCTAAATTTGACCTTTGAGTCCATTACAGACCTCCTTTGCGTGCTGTGAGCTATGCGTTGTATCAATAAAATTTTTAATCCTTTCTTCCCAGTGTTCAATCTGCCAGGCCCGCTCGCCTTCTGCAAGTAGCCCAAAGGCCCGTGCCTGCGCATGGGCGACCTCGCAGAGATAGTCAACCGGTGTATCCAAGGTCCCGTGCTCCATCCACGACCAGGCCGGGCACTGTTCGCAGAGGCCCTTCAGGAAGCAGTGGGCACAACGAGTAAGGTAGTCGGGGTTTTCGGCCTTCATTTGTCGTATTTTTGGAAAGAATTTCGTCAGTGCACCTTTGAGGGAGCCTTTTTTTAGATTGTACACAGTATCCGGGTGCCTCAGCAGTATACAGGGTTGTAGATGACCATAGGCATCGATGCATCCGCCCCTTATACCTGCTCCACAGGAGAAGATATTATTACCCTGGAGCCTGATAAACTTCGAACAAAACTCTTTCATCTCTTTCAGGTATTTCTCTTGCCTCCTAGAAAGAAATGTTACTACATCCTCAGGTGAGGGTCTGAGCCCCTTGATAAGAACGTTTTTTTCAGCCGAGTCCCGGCGTGCGCGAAGATCGAGTAAGAGGGTATAGGAGGGTGCTGTGTCCATCCAGGGGATGGTAGAGGCCCATGATTCAAATTCCTCTACTTCTTCTCTGTTAGGTGGCAGGAGCACACCCGTGACCACAAATGGGACCTGATATTCTAATAACAGATGTATACCCTTCCACGCGGCTTTAAAAGAACCTGGTACCCTGGTGATTGCCTCATAGGTATTCCTCCTCATTCCGTAGAGGGTGATCTCTATAGGCATGAGGGGCGGGGTGTGTGCAAATACCTTGGCCAGCGCAGGCGTGACCAGGGTAGCGTTGGTAACAAGGGCCACCCGAAGGCCGAGCTTGCGGGCAAAGATATAGAGGTCTTCAAAATCTTCCCGCACAAGAGGTTCCCCCCCTGTGAACCTTACTGTGAGACAGCCGAGGGAAACGGCCTCTTGGAGGATCTCCTGTATCTCTCCTTTCGAAAGTTCCTTTTTTTGGGCATGATGATCGTCCGCAGGCAGATTAATATAGCAGTGAATACAGTTGTTGTTGCAGCGTTCGGTGAGCTCTATGTCGAGGGAGTCAAGAGCGGTGGTATTACCTTTCCTGTTGGCGACCTCATCGCCCCTTACCTTTACAGTATAAGAATCTTTATTCCCCATCCTCTCTTGTCCTCAACTGCAAGATCCAAAGGCCAGGACGTGCTGTTCGCTCGATCAGAGATGCCTTAAAAGATCTATGACCTTTCTATCTTTATTAAAGTGAAGGGTATGACAGGGAACTTCATGAGCCATCGTATTCATTAATGCAAGCATTTTCTCCCACCAGTCGGCTGTAACCAAAGGTTTTATCAGACAGGCCAAGAGGATCTTGATGATATCCTGTGTGTGATCCATATGGATGAGTCGGTTTTCCCGGTCCTGTTTCAAAAAAAGAATGGCCTTCAACGGCGCGGAATCTGCCGCAACATCCGAAACATCACCATGACTCCAGGTTCCATGGATCTTGAAACCATCCGGCCACCTTCTTACAATCATTCGGTCATCGCACAGGATCTTTGCCTGATCCTTCAACATCATTGCCATGGTGGACTTGCCCGCGCTTGAGTGTCCCACAAAGAGGAGTCCCTTGCCATCAAGCACCACGCCGCTTGCATGGATATAACAACCCTCCCGCTCGGCCAGGAGCCGGGCAAGGAGGATCTGATCGGTAGGAAAGAGCGTGAGGGAAGGGATATTGCCCCTGTGGAAAGGCCTTTCAGTTTTATTATATATCTTGACCGTTCTATGGTTAATTATCGCCAGTTGGTGGATATCCCTTTCTTGAACAAGGCGTGGACGCATGGTCCCACCCCCATTTTTTTTCTTGCGAGGTCTTGGATAGAGGCGGTGCCATAGTCGTTTGATCGGTTCCCATGTGTCCCCCGAGACAACCACGTAGATCCAGCAAGGCCCCTTTCTGTAAATGACCCACGGGGGCCTCCGATAGACCTCGTCGGCCATATCCAGGCTGGTCAGAGGTGGTAAGGAGAAGTGGTGCCTGATGGTTATGGTATCCTCTCCTGGCCCATCCGCCACAAAGCATTTGAACTTGGGGTGGAAGGTCGTATCCGTTATGGGTAAGTCCGATACAATCTTGATAGTGATACCGGCAATGTGATAATAGCGGCGGTCTAAGACCCGGGTTTTTTCAGTCATCCCTCAATTTCTAGCGGAAGCTTGTAGTTAATGTCTTAAAAATTATGGACTTCTTAGCTATGTTAGCACCTAACGTACCTGACCGCAAGGCGCGAAAGATTCAATCAACGCTAGCTGATTTCCAGCGTCCACAGTTTTCTCTTGGATCTTGATCACCTCAGGGTGTCCCTTAGGAGCTTCAGACATTTCCACAGCCTGTCACCGATGATCTTGAGGGAGATGCCGTGGGGGAAGAATATCTCCTGGAGGGCTTTTCCTTTATGTCTTGACTGAAAGAGGAAGAGGAGATCGCCGAAGTTTTGATTGACCGTCCCTCCCTTTATCCGTTTCAGAATCCATCGTTCACCAATAGAAAGGTCCCCTCTCCAGGATCGGAAAAGGGCCGGGCGCAAGAATGTGAGGTAGGCAAGGGTGTGCTCAGCACCCATCTTTTTGGCCTCGGTGCGTATGGCCTCATCGGAGAGCCCATAGTATTTTTGTATCCTGATCAGATCCTCCCACCCCTTCTCAGATCCGAAGGAGTGGCTCTGGAGGTGGATGGCCGTGGAGATGAAGAGATGTTCCGGGCAGGGGATCGTTATCTCTATTGCGTCCATTTGTTTGGTGATGCCTTGTTGAAAGACCTTGTCCATAGACACCGTGAGGCAAGCGTTCGCCAGGGCTGTGCGGATAGGGGTGAGGAAGGAGGTGTGCAGGTCGAGGGAGAGGCCGTTCCTATAGAAGACCCCCGGTTCCGCCTCCTGCCATCCCAACTTCCGTAAGACCCCTTTGAGCTGGTCCAAATCCCGTTCCCGGACCAGGATGTCCGCATCGAGCATCGAGCGATCCCCCAGGGCAGGGTAGACATCCCCGAGGAGACTTATCCCCCTGAAGAAAAGGACCTCTGGGCCTTTCTTTGCAAGGCGTTCGATCAATTCTCCGAGATGGTGGATGAGGATAAGATTTTGGGAGGCCGTTGTGTAAAAAGAGAGTTCTCTCTTCATTTGCTCCCCATGACCTGGTGGTAGGTATCGAGGGTCCTCTGAAGACATACGCCCCAATCGAAGAGGGTCTCGGCCCGCTTCCTGCCTTTCTCTCCTATCTGTTTCCTGAGATCAGGCGCATTGATGAGTTGGATGGCCTCCTGCGCTAGCCCCTTGACATCTTCGGGCTTTACCAGGATGCCTCCGTCTCCCACTACCTCGGGAAGCCCCCCCACGGCCGTCGCTATGATGGGTTTGGCAGAGGCCATGGCCTCTGCCGCGGCCAAGTTAAAACCGTCGTTCAGGGATGGAATAAGAAGGAGATCAAGGGCTGCAATGACATCGGGGATGTCCTCTCGATATCCTAAAAAGTGGAAGCCCGAGATGTCTTCGGTCATCTTGATGAGTTCTTTTCTCATCGGACCATCCCCCACCATGATGAAGTGGATCTGTGGGGAGGCGGCTTTTATTTTTTTTGCGGCCTCCGCAAATCGATCAGGTCCCTTTATCTCGTCCATTCTCCCCACAAAGCCCACCACGGGGACCTGCTGTGCTATCCCCAGTTCAGCCCTTATCTTTTTCCCATTCCCTGGGAACTTTTTCATATCTATTCCATTGTGAATCGTGACTACCTTGTTCTCGTCCCCGATCCCTTTTCTTAAGTATTCCCCGCGTTCGTCCTCGGAGATGGTGATGATCCTTTCACAGAATCTGGCAGCCAGTTGTTCGAGAAAGACGTAGAGCCGCTCTTTCCCTGTGCCGAAATATCCATAGAAGAGGTGACCATGGGGTGTGTGGATGATTTTGGTGCGGGTCATCCGTCCAGCAATCCTCCCCAGGATTCCTGCCTTAGTGGTGTGGGTATGCAGGAGTGTTGGTCGTTCCCTGCGGATAAGAGCGATGATTGCAAAGAGGGCGATGGTGTCTCGTAAGGGATTGATTGTGCGGCGTAGATGAGTGAGGGGATAATAGGGTATATGAAATCTCTGAGAAAACTCCCAGGGGTTTTCCTCAGGTTGCTGAGAAGGGCCGGAGGCCATAACGATCTCTATACCCTGTTCCGTGAGGCCTCTGATCAGTTGAAGGAATACCCGAGGAGCACCGCCCTTATCGAGTCTCGTTATCAGCTGTAAGACCTTCACCCGCCCTTTTCTCTCTTCATCCTGCGGTTGGCAGCTATCTCCAAGATGGTCGCGAAGGAGAGGATGATCAAGGCCTGCAGGAGGAGGATCCAGAAGTAGTCCGGGGCCATCTTGATCAACAGGGCGTTCATGCCCAAGGCGATGGCCAGGAGGTAGATGGCGAGCACTGTCTTGGTTTTAGACCCCAAGAGGTAATGAAGCCGGTGATGGAGGTGGTCCTTTCCCGTGTATTCGATGAGTTCGCGCACGTTACTCACTTCCCTCATAATTATCCTGCGCACGTTGATATAGGCCATGTCATAGATGACCACGGCAAAGATCAAGAGCGGGGCGGTGAGAGAGGGGAGGAGCATGTCCTCCGACCACTCGGCCATAATGGCGAGGGAGGCGAGAACGAAACCCAAAAAGTTACTCCCCGTATCCCCGAGAAAGATACTCGCCCCCTTCTCCCCGCGAAAGTTATAGGGGATAAAGCCGATACAAGTACCGAGGATAAACAGACAGAGAGGTACCATGGAGAACGACTCCATTTGGAGAAAGACGATTGAGAAGAGGCAGGAGAAGATGATGCAGAGACCTGCTGCCAATCCATCCATCCCGTCAATGAAGTTGACGGCATTGGTAATACCCACCAACCAGAGGACCGTGAGGGTATAATTGAGGGCATGACCCCACCAGACCTTAGGGAAGATGGTAGCGCTCACACCAAAGGAGATGAGGATGCAGGCAGCAACGATCTGGGAAACGAACTTTGTCACGCCAGGCAGCTCGTGTGCGTCGTCTCCGACCTCCACTACAAAGATGAAGCTTGCGGCAATCAGGAGGCCCAAAATCTGTCCCGAGGGTTTGGTGAATACAAGCGCCGATATGATGAATGCAATGTAGATGGCCCACCCTCCTGTCTTGGGGGTAGGGACTGTGTGGACCCTTCGCTGCGCGGGGATATCCATAAAATCCCATTTTTTCCCTAACCACCTTGCCAGCGGAGTGAGGAGGAGGGAGAGGAAAAGGGGGACGATGAGGGGCGGAAGGAATTCTTTAAGCATGTATATCCTCGACGGTCCTCCTGAAGCAGAGGGCAATATGTCGCACCTCATCCGCCGTAAGGCGAGGATAGAGGGGGAGGGAGAGGGCCTCTGCATAGACCTTTTCAGTTGCCTCGAAGCCGTCGAGGCCGAGATAACGATGGAGGGGGCAAAAGACGGGACGCTGGGCCTCAATACCTTGGCGATGCAACCGCTCTATGATCTGCTCAAGGTCTCCCCCCTTGATTCTTACTACATACCGGTAATATATTCCCCCTGGTCGCGGCACGATTACTCCCTCAAGCCCTCTTATGAGTTTGTCGTACCATTGAGCTCGTTCCATTCTTTGTTCGAGAAAGAAGGGGAGTTTTCCTAACTGTATATTCCCCATCCGTCCCTGCAAATCGGTCATGCAAAAATTATACCTTACCTTATAATCATCTTTTTTGTCATACTCGCGCAGATCTTTGACACCTTCCAGGATTTTCTCGTTCCGGGAGGCTACCATCCCTCCCTGGCCGGTGGTGATGACCTTGGTGGCGTAAAAGGAGAACATGGCGGCTGCGCCCCACGACCCCGTCATCCTCCCTCCATAGGTTGCCCCCAGGGATTGTGCGCAGTCCTCTATGACGGGTGGACCCAAGGCGAGAAAATCGTCCATATCTTCTACGGGATGCCCGAACATATGCGGGATGATAATAGCAGTGGTTTTTTTGGTGATGGCTTTCCGGGTGGCTGCGAGGGAGATGTTCATCTGCTCCTCGTCAATGTCCACTATTGTGGGGACAGCGCGGCAATGGTGCACGGCATTAAGGAGGGCGCTGCAGGTAAAGCTGGGGATGATTACCTCATCCCCCTCTTTGACCCCGAAGGCCAATAAGGTGAGGTGCAAGGCAGCGGTCCCTGATGCGGTAGCTACCGCCCCACTGAGACCCAGGTATGAGGCCATCTCCCGTTCAAATCCCTCCACCTGTTCACCGGTGGCGATCCACCCAGTGGCGAGGACTTCTTGGAGACCTTCGATCTCCTCTCTCCCCAGGGTGGGCATGGAATGGGTTATGTTCATGGCAGGAAGTAACGGAGGGGTGCAAAACCTTCGGCAAAGGTCACCCTGGCCTGGGTGCCCCGGAAGCGGGCCGTCGCGATGGCGATGTCAACGATATTGGAGCCGGGAATGTTGGTTTTATGAAATTGAGATGTGTGGGCCTCCAAGCATTTGATCTTTTCCTCCAACGTCTCGCCGATGTCTGCGAATAGCAGGGGATTGAAGCCGATGGACGTCGGGGTTTCATAGAAGATGACCTTGGGCGTATACCGGGAAGCGGAGATGGTGGCCTTGGCGAGGCGCTCGTGGTCCTGATGGGTATCCTCGGGATAGTTCACCAAGACCAAAGAGGGTTTTACATCCCGCAGAAAATTCTCCAATAGGTCTATCAAGGGCTTGTCGAAGATGATGAAGGTGTCTTTATATTCCCCCCAGAACAGTTCCTTCGCCCCCAGTATCTCGGCGGCCACCTCTTGTTCCCGCTGTCTCACCTGTGGATCTCCACCCATGCCCCCATCAGCCACTACTAAGAGATAGACCTCATCCCCTTTGTTTCTGTATTGGGCGAGCGTGCCGGAACACCCAAATTCGATATCGTCGGGGTGGGCCCCGATGGCTAACACTTTCATTCCGTGCCCTCCAAGATTTTCAGGGAATCTGGGCCGAAGTTGAAGAGGAGGTCGAGGAGGGAGAGGTATGGGAGAAAGTCCCCATATAATTGCATATAGATGGGGTGTTTGAAGTCTTGAAAGAGCACCTTGATTCCCTTTTTGTTAAACGGTTTAAGATCAAGATAATGTTTTCCCCCAGTCCCTGAAAGATAGGTGTCGGCCCCCACGAATACACAGATGGCCGCAAGCCTCTCGGACGGCTCCTCGGGGAGATCGCCCAGCGAGGAGGCGACCTCTGTCTCTTTGTGTACCCCTAACATTCTTAAGAGCATGAGGACGCTTGCTCTATTCGTCTCGGAGATGGATTCCGAGTCCTGGGCATAGAAGCGCTTCACCTCGGGGAAGAGGTCATGAAAATAGGGGGCCTTGTGGTAGTTGATCTCCAGTGCCCTGACATGTTTCTTCCGCCAGTCGATTCGGTTGTTGATCCGCACCTCATCGATATGCTCAGGGTATTTGTACAAGACGGGCACGGTGAGCCATATCCAACCCTGGGCCGTCTTTATCTTATTTCTATTTTGAAACTCGTTTTTTTTGAATTGGACGTTATCGAGGAAGATAAAGATATCGCTTCGTGCGATTTTGTCAAAATATCCCAACCACGGCATAAATTGGGGTTGATGTATAGCCGCGATCATGTTAGAAAAGTTAGCAGAAAAGGATGAAGATATCAAGGGAGCTTTACATTCTTTTTGTCGTTTGGATGGTCTTATTGACCATCCTTTCCCTTATTCCCCGCGCCGGACTGGATTTGGGCCGGTGGGATAAGGTCGCTCACTTTATCGCCTATTTTTTTACTGCGCTCTTGTTTTCTGTTTCCTTTCGCACCCGTTTCAAGCCGATCGACATCTATGCGGTTTTTTTCTCCTTCGGTTATGGGGCGATCATTGAGTTGGTTCAGTGTGTCGTGCCGCACAGGGTGTGTTCTTTCAAAGACTTGGCGGCCAATTTTTCGGGGGTGCTCTTTTTCTTCATCCTGTATCGGCTCCTGTGGGGGAGGATTGAGTAATTGTCTTATATTTTGTAAAAACTTTATAAATCTATTATATTTATGATGACAATTTTAATATGAAAAAGTGACAAATAGTGTCACTCCCTCTCAATAAATTAAAGATCATCCGGTTTTTGCTGTAAATTCAAAGCCTTCACATCAATCAGCCTCTATTAAGTTCGTAAAGGTGCATCATCGACCTCTTTTTTGTTCTTTATTTACAAGGGTACCTGAAGATACAACTATTATCGTATGCCCGGTCTACGGTGCATATATTCCTTAGTTGATGATAAAATCGTGTTTTTGGCAAATAAATTGCATTTATTTAGGGTGAAACTCTCTATTTATCGAGAGGAGGAAAGGCATACAGAGATTTGCATATTTTGTATTTTTTGGTATATTATGTCATTATATATAGAAGTTAAAGGGATGTTGTGGGGTTAAACAATGTTGGAATATGAGAAATACTGGCACTTTTTAGATCTCCCGTTCAAGGTCTTTCCCACCGGAGACACCTACTTCCCGTCCGCGACCCACGAGGAGGCCAGGGCGAGGATATTACAGGCCATCAGGACCCGTAAGAGGATCATATTGATTGCGGGCAAGCCCGGTTCAGGGAAGACCACACTCTGGAAGAGGATCAAGGGCGATCTTGAAAACTACAATATTCCCTTTGCCATGGGCGTGGCTGAAAATCCTATGGGCAGTTTCCCTGAGATTTTGCGAGAGATGGGGGAAAGTATGGGACTTGACCCTTCTCTTGATAATAATGGTTTGGTAGAGACCCTCAAGGATAAGCTCAGAGATAACGTTGCGAAAGGTGCTACCACTATATGGCTCATCGATGAATGCCAGGTGATCAAGGATAAGGATATTTGGGAGAGGCTCCGGTTGGCGACCAACTGGTCATTGAATGGTTCTCCGGTGTTGACCCTTTTCCTCTTGGGCCAACCGGAGATCATCCCCATCCTTCGTGAGAAAGAGGGTTTTTCCCAGAGGATAGGGGCCTTCTATGTGCTCGGTGCTCTCACGTTAGAGGAGACCGGTGCTTATATCGAGTATCAACTCAAAAAGGTAAACGCCGCTGATCCGAACATCTTTACGGAAGACGCCGTGCATATGACATATCAACATTCTGGGGGGTTGCCGCGCAACATAAACCATATTTGTGACGCCGCCCTCCTTCTCGGTGCGATACAGGGGAAAGATTTTGTCGATGCTCGGATGGTGGAGTCGGTTGCTGCGGAACGGGCGTCACTCATGAGTGAGCGAGAGGTCTTGTGGACGCCGATGCGGGAGGGCCTTATGGCACCGGATGGAGGGGTAGTTGAGAATAATATATATGAAAAGCTCATTAAAATATTTGATAAATTTTATTATCTTACGGGCGGAAAAGAGCCTGTTGATCTTGTTGAAAAGGAGCTCGAACCGCTTGTCCCCCGATTTATCAGGGCCCTGAAGACGGACAGGGGACTCATGAGAAAAGTGCTCTTCGGGGAAGAACCCGATGTGTATCTTCTCCAACACGGCGTGAATGTGGCGGCTCAGGGGATAAAAATAGGTATGGGGATGGGTTACAGCGAGGATGAATTGAAACGGTTGTCCCTGGCGGCCCTGATTCACGATGTAGGGATGGGGGATGTTCCGGAGAAGATATGGACCAAGAAGGGATATCTCTCACCCGACGAAATTGATGAGATGAGGAGGCACCCTCTGTATGGTTACGAGCGCCTTAAACCATTGCGGGAGATCGCCAACATAGTGTTGCAGGAGCATGAGAGGATGGATGGTTCAGGTTATCCCCATGGCCTTTCAAGCGAGGACATCCATGAGTTTTCATACATCATCGGTATCGCCGATATATATGACAGCCTTCTTCATACCCGTCCTTACCGGGACAAACGGTACTCCTCCTTCGAGGCGATCAAAGAGATCGTGACGAAGGAAAAACAGAAATTCCCCGCCAGTGTGCTCAAATCACTGGTCGCCTATTTTCTTTTTCCAGTGGGGAGCCGAGTGGAACTGAACAGTCAAGAGAAGGCCGAGGTGATCGACGAGAACAGGGCGAACCCGATGCGCCCGGTGGTGAAGATCACCCATGACAAAGACGATCGACAATACAACAAACCCAGGATCGTCGATCTGGACAGGGATCAAAAATTTTTCATTACGAGAAGTTCCTGATGAAGAGAACGACCAGTAGCGTGATTATCTTTTGCCTGACTTTTCTGTGTCTCATTTCCTGTGCCCACGTGGAAGAACCTGCTGTGAAGGCTGAGGGAACCCCTCCTCAGGCAACAGACCCCCGTTCCTTCTATACCGTGGAGGTAGGGGATGTACTCACCGTGCGGCTCAGGGAAGGTGCGAAGCTCAATGAATTCGATGCAACGGTCATGTCCACCGGCACGATAGTCATCTCCTTTATAGAGGTGGAGGCGGCAGGTTTTACCATCGACGAAATAAGGGAAAAGGCCCAGCAGGAACTTGGTAAGTATCTTCGGGATTTCAGCGTGGACCTCATTGCCAGGGAATGGCTGGAAAAAAAGATATTTGTTCTCGGCGAGGTACAAAGCCCAGGGGTATACAATTTTGCCGCAGGGATGACCACTTTACAGGCGCTCGCCCTGGCAGGCGGATATAAGAACACCGCCGTGCTGAAGGATATGCGGATCATCAGAGGGAACCTCGATAATCCCGAGCTCATCCGGGTTGATCTCAACGGGGCGTTCCAGGGTACAGGGTCGAAGGATGTCCTCCTCGCCCAGAATGACGTCATCTATGTGCCTCGGAGCGCCATCGGGGACTGGAACAACTTTATCAATCTCTATATCCGCCCCACCGTCGAGATTCTTTCTCTCCCCCTCGGTACAGCGACTACCGTCAAGGGTTTATCAGAATGAGGATATGATGGAGAAAAAAGGCTACGAACTCTCTATCAGGGACTATCTCTTCATTCTTAGAAAGCGCAAGAGGATTATCGTATTGGTCCTCCTCCTCACCTTGTCGGCGGTCGTCTTCGGGACCTATCTGACCACCCCTTCTCCCCGTTATAAGGCGACCGCTTCAGTAAAGGTGGAGCGTATTACCGACGTAACCGGCTTCTTGATGGAGATCATCTCGTACCCCCTGGGGGATGTCTTGCAGGGACAGATGGAGATGATCAAGAGCTTTAATGTGCTGGCGAGGGTGGCAAAGGCCACGGGTTCGATTTCCAGCGATGCGACCTTGGACGAGGTGAGCACCAACGAGGATTACAAAAGGGTCATCCTTTCCCTCCGAAGCTCTATATCCATTGAACGACAGGGGCTCTCAAATATCCTTGCCATTAGTGCGACGGCCGCTACGCCTGAAAAGGCCCAAAGACTGGCTAACCTGGTGGCGGAGAAATACCGGGAGTTCAATATTGCGTCTCGGAACAGCAGGATTTTTGAGGCCAAGGAGTTTGTGGAGCGACGCCTCCGTTTTGTAGAAGAACGGTTGCGGGAGGCGGAGGAACAACTGCTCTCCTTTCGTGAAGGAGCGTCCCTTGCCCATCTTGAGGAGCAGGAAAAGGGGCTGGCCAGGAAACTCGTTTCAATTGAGGGAAAGATCGAAGACCTCAAGGCGGAGATGGCGGAGGTGGACTACGCCATCCAGCAGGTGACGCAAGGAAAGATGATCAACCCGAGGAGTCAGGTGACCGTGGAGCGGGATTTAAGCACTGTTCTCTCAACCTTGCAAAGCTATTCTCAACTCCTTTTAAAGAAGAAAAATTTGCTCCTCATTTATTTCCCGGCCCATCCCGAGGTTCAGGCGGTTGATGGGGAGTTGGAGAACACCAAGAGTGAGTTGTTGAAGCATCTGCGGGCCCAGAAGACGAGTTATCAAAATCGGATTGATCTGCTCAAAACGGAGTTAGAGACCATCAGGGCGAACGTAAGGTTGTTGCCGACAGACGCCGTCGCCTATGAACGGCTGCGGAGGGAGGTGGAGATCAACAACACTCTCACCACCGAGCTTAAGACCAAGTATCAGGAGCTGCTGATCAAAGAGGCGGAGCGGATCGAAGAGGTATCCATTGTCAATCCCGCGGTAAAACCATCTTCTCCTATGAACCGGCCCTCATACCTTCAGAACGGACTATTGGGTATCCTTATCGGTCTCCTGTTGGGGGTGGTATTTTCCGTGGTCTATGAGTCGTACGACACCTCTATTACAACGGTGGAGGAGATCGAGTCCATCTTGGAGGTGCCGGTGCTGGGGGTGATCCCCTATATTGGTGACAAGGAGATGAGGGAGAGGATAGCCATGAGAGGGGAGGGTACAAATTCCCCGGATCTCGAACTCTTTAAATACCTCTTCACCTACTTCGAGCACGATCATGTCTTGACGGAGGCCTTCAGGATCCTGCGGACGGCCCTCTTGAAAAAAGTAGATTCAGCACGGGTCATTGAGGTTACCAGTCCTGCTTCCCGCGAGGGGAAAACCTTCATTATGATGAATTTGGCAGTATCCATTGCGCAGATGGGCAAGAAGGTGTTGGTCATCGATGCGGATACCCAGGTGAGTATGATAAACAGATCCTTCGGGATCCCAAGGGAACCGGGGCTTTCCGACGTCATTTTACGGAAGGTCCCCTTCACGGAGGCGGCCAGGAGTATCGTCGACGTGATGTTGGGAGAACGGGGATTCGATTTTGCCCTTTCAGGGACCGGTTTGGAAAACGTGCACATCCTCACGACCGGCAGCAAGACACCGATGGCTCGAGAGATGTTATCCGTGTATATCAAGGATGTATTGGATGAAATAAAGGAAGTCAAGGCATTTGATTTTATCCTCATTGACACCCCCCCCATACTCCCCGTTATGGACGCCGTTGAGCTCGCCACCCATGTGGATGGTGTCCTGCTGGTCTATGAGGCCGGAAAGGTCTCCAAGATAGCCCTCCGCAGGGCGCGGACCCACATCCAGAACGCCGGGGGGAACATATTAGGCGCCGTGCTCAACAAGATGAAGGCGGAGGTAAGCCCTGATTTTTATAAATATTCTTACAAGCACTATTACGGGGAAGAGGAGAAACGCTCCCATAAACAATGAACATCGATACTTCTTTCCACATCAGGTTGATCCTGACCGCCCTCTCCCTTTTGGCGGCTGGCCTGATCATCTTCCTGCCGCCTTCTGTTCTGGTGATCGCCGTTTTGGCGTTGGTGATTGCCGCCATCTGCTTTTCCTATCCTCACGTTGCCTTCTATGTTCTTATCTTTTCTATGCTTTTTTCACCCGAGGTAATGGTCGGGCAGACCGCTGCCCGGGAGGTCACCTTCCGGATGGACGATGTGTTGTTGTTCATCATCGTCCTTACCTGGCTGGTCAGGGCCGCCGTATACAAGGAGTTGGCCGCCTTTCGCAGTACCCCCCTCCATACACCTATTGCCCTGTTCATGGCTGTTTCCCTCCTGGCTACTTTCCTGGGCATGGTGATGGGCAGGGTGAGTCTCGCCTCCGGACTTTTTTTTAATCTGAAGATATTCGAGTATTTCGTCGTTTTTTTTATGGTGGTCAATTATGTGAGGGATGAAAGGGATATCAAGACCTTCGTCATCCTGATACTCCTGGTGGCCTTTTTGGTCAACCTCTATGCCCTTTATCAAGTCCCCTCGGGCATGAGGGTGACCGCACCGTTTGAGGGTGAATTGGGAGAGCCCAATACCTTGGGAGGATATCTCATTATTATAATATCTGTGGCCCTCGCCCTTTTTCTCTCGAGGTCCTTCGGCCAGAGGACCAATTTTCTGATCCCCGTGCTCGTTCTTTCAGGGGGCATCATGATGTTTACTCAATCAAGGGGTTCTTGGTTGGGGCTGATCTTCATGAGCGT